>VMHT01102050.1_pt1 | contig 60447 bp, 65 predicted proteins | sample 4693611 | NCBI WGS metagenome assembly VMHT01 (sample SAMN12280063, study PRJNA550983) | marine metagenome | isolation source: seawater sampled from same location over 5 years 0.02-0.2 micron viral filtrate | place: USA: collected off the coast of southern California halfway between the port... ...
CATATTTAGTTCCAAAGTATATAGCATCAGCTATAGTCATTCCCTTAACAAAGAAAGACTTCTCTGACCTATCATACATTCCATCTATAGATATTGGATTGTATCCTCTTTGTATAAGTTCTAGTCTAAGCTCTTCATTCTTTTGCTTATTAATCTCATCAGACTGTGGTTGATTGTTTGGATTCTCAGCAGTCATGTGAGCAAATGTACCATTGCCATTAACTGCATTATTAATATCCTCAACAAAACCTTCTCTACTTTCTGTGTTAGCATTAACCCTAGAAGCCTCTGTGTTTCTTCTGCTTGATGGTTTAGATACTGATATGTTAACCATTTCATCAGTAACACCATTTAAGAAATCAAACACATTCATTCCTTCTTGGAAGTCAGATACGCTCATGCCATCTTTGTTAGACGCAAATAAGTTTTTAAAGAAGTCCATAAGTTTTTTATAGAAACTTCTCTGCTCATTTAACTTGGCATCTAATTTATTCTTAGTTAAGTGTGCATAGTATTCTATTAGAGCTTCTTCAAACTGTTCTGCTTTGGTAAAGTCAGATTCTTTATAGTTTTGCTTTGCCCAATCTAAGAAAGACTTAGCCTCTTTAGTAGTGTTAAAGAACTCAGATAATTGAGTTTCAAATGACTCAACACCAATGGACTTTATAACCTTTTCTACAACTGGGTGTAATCTTTCGTGATACACAGTTCTTATATCAGCGATAGACTTATCTATAACCATTATACCATTACCAATATAAACACCCTGACCACCTTTCTGAGATACATTCATCCCATCTAGAACATTATTGTACTCTTCTGTGTTGTTAGTTGTAATTATCTCTATACCCTCTTCCTGTTGAAGTTTGTTAGCAACCATGTCGATTCCCATCTTTCTGGTTTGCTGTTCTTGATAAGATTCTGTAGAAAGGTTTAAAAGTTTTACTCCATCAACAACAGATGTTTGTCCTTTAACTACTGATGATAGAATGTTCATAGTCTGGTCATCCCTAGTAAAAGTATTTTCAGCAGCACCCTCTTTGTTTGTGTTTATCTCAACATTAATAAATCCATCCCTAACTTTTTCAAGGTTAGATTCTTTAGATATAAACTCTCTAAACTCTTCTCTAGAAAGAACATCACCATCAACAACATACTGAGCTGTTGTTCTTCCCTTTATTATATCAAGATACATTTGTTTTTGCTCTTGTATCTCTTGATTTATAGCCTCTATTTGTTCGTTAACATCTAGTTCGTTTGCTTCTTTGTTAGATTCAATAAGTTCTTTCTTTTGATTTTCTAACACCTCAATAGAGTGAAACACAGACCTAGCTTGTCTTACTGTAGCTATATCGTTCATCTTATCTTGAACAAGACTTAACTTAAACTTAGCTTCAGCAGCAACATGTCTTAAGATATTGTTGGCATCTTGTTGTGTTATTGTTTCATTCTTTACAAGCTCTCCTAGAGTTCCTACAATCTGATTTATTCTAGCATCTAACTTCTCTTGTAGATTTAGTTGCTCTCCTTTGTTTTTATCTTTCTTAGCCTGATTAAATGCCTTTCTGTTTTGAGACATTTTTTCTAACAAACCATCATCTAATAGTTCAGCAGCTAAGTTTTCTATGTACTTATCTTTTATTATACCATTAGCAATATTTGGAACAGCGAAACCTAATCCCATAGCAGCACCTAATGCAAACTCTTCTTTACCATGTGGTGATAAAGCATGGTCTACATAGCTTTTAAACCCATTCCTTTTATTATCTTCAAGGTTAAAGTATCCCTGTATAGTTTCTTCTACACCCTCTGAAGTAAGCTGAAATCCAACAGCAGCAGTTGTTCCAAGTTTTCCAGGAAGTTTAACACCTTTAAGACCTGCAATAGCTAATCCTATCTGTAAAGCATCAAGACCAACTAGGGTCATGTTATCATCGTATACTTGCTTAAACTTTTTTAAAGCATCTTGCTCAGAAGCTCCAGATTTAATCTGCTCTCCATAAGCACCACCTGCTTCCATAAATGATTCTATTGGTCTACTAGCAAACGCACCAGTAATACCTTGCGTTATAATAGTACCAATAGTTCCAAGACCAACAGATGCAGCTCCAGCAAGACCTGCCTTCGCTCCAGCATATCCTGCTGGTAAAAGAGATAGAACAAATGGTATGGTAGAAGCACCCCTGTAATACCACCAATCTGAATTAGATAAGCTTGATAAACTAAACTCCTCTAATATTGGAGCACCATACTCTGCTAAGTTTCTACCCTGTATCATTTCAGTACCCTCAACTAAAAAGTTTGCTAAGTCTTTGCTTAATGTTTGACTAGCATCATTTACACCAGTAGCTTTTAAACCCCAGCCAACTGTACTTAAAACATTAGACCAACCCATTTCCATGGCAGCATCAAACTTTTCTCCACCACTTAAGTAGGAATACCTCTTAGCATCATTAATTGACTTCTGCTTAACAACACTCTTGTAGCTATCCTTGTATATTTCTTTTATCTTTAATTTCTCATCTTCATTGTAAGAATACTTAGAGTCTATATTAGAAAGTTTTACAGCTATAGCTTCATTAGCTCTATCTTCTAAAGACTTCATTTCAGTCTCGTATATCTTTACAGCCTCATCATAGTTTATCTCTCCCTTAGCTACTCTTTCATTTAAACTCTTGTTTAGTTTATTAGATAAATTACTAGCATCTAATTCGTACTTCTCAACAGATAAGTTTAAAGCTTCGTTAGATTCCCTCTCAGCTAAAAACCCTGATGTAGAAGGAGGAACTATACCACTCTGTTGTATGTTTAGTTGTGCAAGTTGAAAAGCCTTATCATTAAACTGAAGGCTTGACATCTTTTCTTTAACAGCTAGGTTCGCTTTATCTATCTCTTGTATAGTCCAAGGTATTTGAACCTCAGGGTCAGTTAAATCTATCTCTCCATTTGAAACCTTATCCTGAAACTCATAGTATTCTTTCCTCTTAATATCAAAAAAGTTTCTAAGACCTGCATAGTTAAACTTTCTCTCTGGAGTGTTAGGGTCTCTTAAATCACCATAGTCTCCCCTAAGCCACATTGGAAATGTTACTAAAAGCTCATGACTATTTCTTTCTGGTACAGGCTTTTGCTTTTCATTAGATATATGAAGTAGAGTGTGGTCAACTAAAACATTAACCCTGTCTTTTATATCAAAATCTCTAGTTGCTGTAGAAAGTTCATCAGAGTTAGATAGGTCATTAACAACATCTACTCTTGGTGGCTGTGCAACAAATACATTGTCTGCCTGTAATGGCTCTGGAGAAAAATCTAGTGGCTCTGGAGCTTCTTGCTTCTCAACCTTTTGCTCTGGCATTTGTATATCTTCAGGCTTGTAGAATTTAGTATCTATAACATCACCACCTTGCCTTAGAGATATTGTACTAGCAATGTCTTGCTGTGCCTTTCCAGGACTTACATTCCACATTTTTTCTTGGAAGTTCCAGTAGTTTTCTACCCTATCTTCTGTATCAATGTCTACCCAACTCTTTCCATCGTACCTATTAAATATCTCTTGAGACAGAGAGTCTGAGTTAAACTCTTCTATTTCTGGTAATACATATTCTGTACCCAAAGATGTTGATGCACCTCCACTTATGTCTTCTTCTTTTTTTTTTAAAGTATTATCAAAAGATGAAAAGTCAATTTCTTGTTTCTTGTTGAGTGCGTTATCGAAAGCACTGAAGTCAATGTTGTTGTTGTCTGACATATTATAACTTATTGTTTTCTTTTAATAATTTTATAGCCTCTTCTCTAGTAAGGTTGTTTGAATTAGCAAAACTATTTATAGCTGCCTCAACATCAGCAGAGTAAATGTTTGCATTAAGAGAGTTTGCTTTTTCAATCTTAGCGTTAATCTCTTTTTTCCTTGTCGAAGATACATTAAAATTTCTATAGTCATCTTGATTTACAAAGAAATATTGTGACTTATCTTGCAGCATAGATAGTATGTCTGAACTTATATTGCCTGATTCTACATTGGCAGTAGCTTGTTCAACACTAACATTATCTTGTTGCTGAAGCATGTTTATGATAGCATCTTTTTCTATCGCTCTATACATTTTATTTAAACCCTTTTTGTATGGTGTTCCATCTGGGTCAACTAAAATTTCATCAGAGCTTGTTACTATATATCCATTATTATCAACAGAACCTATAACATCTCCACCATCAAAGAATATATAATCATCTCTCTTATCTACAGATAGTTCTTGACCATCAGTACCTAATAGCTTAACTAAAGGTGGTGCTACCTTTGCACTAGTGCTTTGCGTAAACACTCCATCAAAATTATACACAACACCATCTCCCATCTGTATAGCTTGTGGGTTTAGATTAATCTCCAAAACATCATCTGAGCCAGAATTTTTGGCAAGAACTTTTCTTCTGTAAGCTTCAGTATCAAAGTCTTTCTTAGCACCCTTAAATGACTTGTTAGAGAATCTACTGTAAGAGTATTCTTTTATTGCTTCAGGAAGAGTTTCCTCAAGCTTTCTGTTTAAAAGGTTTATAGTATTTTGAACCTTAGTTTCTCCAAACTTAGCTTTATTTTTTCTTAAGAACTCTATAAACTGTGGTATATTGTTTTGGTTGTTTGGTGATTTATCAAACTGCTCGTTGTATACTAAGCCAAGCATTAACATTGCATCTTGGTCAGCCTCACCTTCTATATCAGGACTATACAAATCATATATCTGACCAACATCAACAAAGTTTAAATTTAATTTAGACCTTAGGTCATTATACTTAGATAAGTCTTCAGATATAAATTCTTTTAGTGACTCGTTAGCTACATTTAACAATGAAGGATTCTGCATTATTTGTTGCAACTGCTCATCTGTTATTTGTCCCTGTAGTTTGTTTGATATGTTAGCCTTTAAAACCTTCATTTGATTTAAAATGTTTTGGTTTTCTGGGGTAGACATATCAGCCATAACCTCGTCATCAATAGATGAGAGAAGTGTATTTAAATCATTTACACCTGTGTAAGTTTTTTGCTGACCAGTAATTATACCTCTTTGATAGAAATCAATAGCTCTTATTCCATCAGGGGTGTCGTTATACATAGAGTATAGCTTGTCAAATATTTCGCTATTCCTTATCTTGTTGCCATTCGCATCTACAGTAAAGGCATCATCATCCATCTTTTTGAATATCTCATCATTGAAGTATTCATTCATCTCATCAGTTCTCCTAAGGTATGGATTCATAACCTCTCTTAGTTTATATTGAGATAGTGGTGGAGTGTTTGGGTCTGACAACTGTTGAAACATTTCTAATGCTTCATACTCATAAACATCACCCTTATCAATGTCTGATTGTAGGTCAAGGTATCCCTTGTAGTTTTCAGCTACATCATTAGAAACCCTATCAACTTGATTTATAAGTGCATCAACCTGAGTCTTCATATTTCTAATATCCTGCTTCTTATACGCAGAAGTATTTTGTATCTCAAGCATCAGTTGATTTATCTCTTGTTGTTTACTTGTAGCAAACTCTTTAAGGTAGGCATTCTTATATCCTGTAGCACCTGCCTTCTTTAAATTTTCTTTAGCAAGGTTGTAGCTCTCAGCAACTGCTTTGTACTGAGCCTCCCTACTCTTAATCATGTTATTAGTAAGGTCAGAAAACTGCTTAGAAGCGTTACCAATTACCTGAGATTGTAGTTGACCTATGTTAGCCATAGTCTGTGCTATAGCTTTTCCCTGTGTCTGTAGCGACTGTGATGGGTCTACCTTAGACTCTCCTATCGCTACTAATGCTTGTCCTATACTCATAATTAATTATAATTAAAGAACCTAAATGGCTCTGAAGTATTGTTAGTGTCCTTGTTAAAAGCACCTGCCTGTGCCATAGAACTTAAAGCATTTAATCCAGCAGTAGTCATAGCTGCTCCCTGTTGTGCTCCTGCTTGTAATTGAGCTGCACCAAACATTGCTTGATTCTGCATCCCTGACAACGCTACTTGTTGACCAAACTGTGCTTGACCTGTAGCTGCCTGAGAATATAAATTAAATAATTGTTGTTGTTTAGCCATCTCACTTTGTTGTTCCATACCTCTCTGACCACCTAATGTTTGGAAGGCTCCTTGTAACTGTGCAGACAATCCTTGTTCCATTTGCATTGCTCTTGGCAAGAAGTTTAAATACTCCTGCTCTTGTTTTTCCATCTCTGCTTCAGCTAAAGCTCCTGTTTGAGAAGCTTGCCCTGATAATGTTTTGACTAGTCCAGCAACATCTCTAGTTCCACCAACCTTAGATAACCTTGCTATATTCTGCTCAGTCCTTTGTAAACCCTCAGTTAGTTTTTGTTCTGCATAACCAGAAAGAGGAGCTCTCCTCCTATCTTCCATCTCTTTTTGTAGTGTCTGTAGTCTAGATGTTCCTGACTCAAAAGCACCAGAAGCTAAATCCATAGCTTGTAAAAATTCTTGTGGTGTTTTATATGTGGGTATATTTTTAAACTGCTCTTCTGCTAAATCACCAAACTTATCTGCTCTTGCACTTGCATCTTGCTGCATTTGCTGCTGCATTGCTTGTTGGTCTCTAAACTGTCTAGCTCCTTGCTTCCTAGCTTTACTGGATTGATATGCTCCAAGTAAGGCTGAACCTCCAGCTATTATTGTAGTTGCTGCTGCCATATTATATTCTTTTAACCATCTCTATTGGTCTATCTGCCTCAATGAAACCACAGTTTTCAAATTTCTTTTTCAAGTTCTCATTCTTTAAACTTGTATATACTACTGAAAATCCTGATGTCTTAGCGTAATCCAATAATGTATTTATTAATAATTCTATTGATTCCTTTCTAATCTGCCTGTCTCTAACCTCATAGTTAGAAACTATGTACTCAAGCCAACACATATTACTGTTTGTAAAGTATAGAAAACCACCACAAACATCTACATCATCATGCTTAACTACAAATCCATTTAATCCATTTGCAGGTAACATCTCTCTAGTGGGTGCTGGAAATCTCCAGAACCTCCACCAGTCTACAAATGTTTCGTAATCGTTTTCGTTTAAATTTCTTATACTAAGCATCGAATGCAAATATACAAAAAAATATTATTAAATCCTATCTTCCATGCCTACCACTAAACACATATCCTAACCCTGTAGCAAACATGTGTGCAGCAGACTTTAGGCTATTCCTTAATTTAACTATAAGGGTTTGTGAACGAATATCATCACCACTCATTAAGCCACCCTTACTAGCAATGTTTCTATATATTGGTGCATAGTACATACCCTCCTTCTCTTTATAATCTCTAAGGAGGTTATTTGTTGATTGATTTCTCTCGTTCTCTATGTTCATCACAACCCATGGAGATGTTCCACTTATGGATATGTTCTTGTATATCTTTGGTTGAACAGGTGCCACATTAGAAACATAATGTATTTCGCTATAATCTTCATCAGGATTATTGGCACTTAAATTTACAATTCTTATATTCGTTACATTTGCAGTTAATATTCTTCTCCTAATGTAGAAAGCTGCGTTACTACCTATTGCCTGAATCACACCTCTGTAATTTCCATTTCCACTAACTCTAATAGAATTATATGCTGCACCTGCTATACCCATATCAGCAAACCCCTCAACTTGTGAATAGTTAGATACAGTAAAGCTAATTTCTACATAATCTCCTGCACTAATACCTCCATTACCTAATCTAATTACAGAATAAAAATTATCAAAAATATTACCTGTGTTGTCATACTCAAAAGAATCATCAGTTATATTGTTAATAAATCCAAGGTCAACAGTTGGATTACCTCCTCCCTGATAAGAACTAGGTGTTATAGCTGTAGCATTAGAAAGATTCTCAACCTCTTCTTCTGGTGAGTTGTAAAAATTAAACTGTTGATTATTAAAGAACTCGTTGTGTGTTCCTGAATCAAACATCTTGTACATGCCACCTTGATGAAAAGAAAACATTCCCTGACTACTATTTTGATACATCTCAGGATAAAAAGAATAGAATGTTGTCCACTTATTTAACCTTTCATTAAAAGCTAATGTCTGTGGTTTTACAGCCCTACCCCTATAAGGAAATGTTCTTGGTTTTGATAAACTTGCTCCCATTATGATTTAAAACTTTTGTCTATTATACTTCTTACCTTTTCTGTACTTGTATCTAAGAATACATTTGGTGTAGGTCCTGTTCCTCCAACTATTATTGGATTATCAAATGTAACAATATATTCATTGTAGTCTGAGTTGTACTGACCATAAACATTTACTATAGCACTGTCTAGAGATAATAAATCTCTCGCTATATCTTTAAAGTATTTGTGCATACCACTTTCAGATATTCTAGTTATACCATCTCTTGATAATCTAAGTATAGCACCATTCCTTAAGTCTGCAAAGTATATAACATTATTAAACTTTGATACTGACTCAGGATTTAATCCTACTCCAAAATCTCCAACATAAGGCACAGCAGCACTTAAAGGTGTTGCAGATATTACTATATCTCCTGAACCATCTGCTTTTGTTGATATGTCTTTACTAACTAAAGCTCTTGTTGTTTTGTTTTCATGAAGTATTATTAAGTCTGTATCCCTTGATATTATTTTCTGTATAGAACCATAGTCTTTTTCGTAATCAACAAATCCACTAGTAATACCTAGAGATGGGTTTTGTGATTCGTAGAAAACATTTAACTGATTCTTGTTAGTGTCCTCTATCATTGGGTCTGAGAACCTTACTGTAGAGTACCTCCACTCTTCTCCTATCTCGTCATTCTGAATGTGTGGTCTACCTAATCCTGTGGTAATTTCAAACTTAGAAACATTATCATTTATGTGTTGGTCTTGAACATAATATTCATCTATCAAAGTATCTGCTTGGACATTACCATCATCAGTTTCATTATAGTTTATACCTATAATACTTGTGCCATTTAAGGTTGGAACTCTAGGGTTGTTAACATCATCAACTACATGAACCCTGCTTCTTGTGTAAACATCACCATAACTTTTCCTGGCAGACATGATAACCCTTTTGTTGTTTCCATCACTATCTGTAACAGGTATAGGATGATTTATTATAGTGTACTGAGCTCCAAAAGTACCCCTTGCAGGTTTAGGTATTCCAGTATTCATTGTGGTGTCAAAGTCTTGGTCGTTTAATTCACCCATGTGATACCTTCCATCAGTATGTGGATTTCCAATCCTAAAAGTTTGACCAAACTCGTAAAATATTTTATCTGTCTGAGCTACCTCATCTTTTGTTCTATATATCTCAAACATAGAGTTTTTAAGTAGTGCAGACCTTAACCATCCATTAGCTGCTGTTTGTTGACTTTCGTCTAATATAGTATCATTTGGGCTAACAGCGTAAGAGTTTACATAATTATCAAGATGTAAGTTGAAATCATTATCTTCGTTTCCACAGTAAAATAAATCTTTCTTAAATATACTAAAATCACCTTCTACCCTTAAATGTTGTTGACCATTAACCTCTACTAAATCAACTATATTAAATTCTATATACTCTCTATACAAACCATGACCCCAATACCTTGTAACATAATCAGGATTGAATCTATATTGGCTAACTGATTGCCCATAGTTTCTAAAGTAGTCAGTTCCATCTGAGTAGTTTCCTAAACCTTGTCTCCAACCTATAAACCTAATTTTATCTCCCTTCCTAAATGAATACTGCATTACTGGCTCTTCACTTCCATTTGAGTAATACTTTTCATAATTATAGAAGTGTTCTACATTTATATCCATATACCTTATAGAATCTATAGAAGCATATATTTGAGCTGTAGAATCACCAAAAGCAAACCCTACAGTTTCTTCAGAATTACCATCATTCTTGTAAAATAAAAAGTGTTCAGGGGTTGTATTATCCTCAAGACTTGGTCCACCTGTTATACCATGAACAAAATAATCTGTGTTTTCATTTTTTGTCATTACCCACTGATAGTGAGTAGCCCACTTAGGTGGCTTGTGATGTATCTCCCAAAAAAGATTTGGAGGCATCATTGTTCTTCCATTAAGATAGTTGTCACTGACAGCAGTTTTATAAGCATCTAAAACAATGTTTGTAAACGCATTATCAGGATATGTAAAGTTACTGCTTGAAGCGTTTCCATTTGAGTCTACTTGATAAACCCATGGAAGTAATTCATGATACCATGGCACATCAATAACCATAGAGTTTCGACTTTCTGGATTAGAGTATGTGTTAACCATTGAGGACCTTCCTGCTCTATCGTAATAAACTAATCCATATGTATATCTACCACCTCTTTTTAAAGTAGGAGAATCTGGGTCAACAATTCCATTTCTATCTAAAACAAAACCATTTGAAGCATTAAATCCATTACCCCAATACCTATTACTAAATCCATTTCCACCCTCTTGTGTTTGACCATCAGTTCCTGTACCCTGAGTAGCTGTGATTCCATCAGCAGTTTGGGTAATCTGAACACCATAATTAAATTGGTCAGAACCTCCAGTGTCTGCAAAAAAGTTTGGAGTTAAGGTGTCCCCCTTAGAAGCACCAATTACATTGAATGTGCCAGAGCCTGAAGGTATAGTTGTCAGCTCAGTAACATTATTTAATAAACTTGGAAAACCATTAAATTGACCTTCTGCAAGAGCCCATTTATAATCTTGAAGCAATGTTACATTTAACTTCTCATCAGAGTCACCTGATTTTGGTAGTGGCTCATAACCCTCCAATATATTAGCATAAGCTAATCTGTTGTTATTTAGATACTCTTGAGACCTAGCTATTCTTGGAACAAAATCATACATCCTGTTAGATTCAGCTATGTCAATTATTTCTTTTATAGTCTTGTCATTTTTAAATACTACATTGTAATTATGAAAATCTTCAAGACCCAACTCTTCTTTGTCAATCTCTACAAGTTTATAAAACTCTGGACTAGAGCCAACCTCCATATCCCTTACTGCAACCTGTATCTTTTTTACTAACTCTGAACCAGTTTGAACGACAAGATTTAGTGCGTTATATTTTATATTGTTATTTGACGCAGAGTTTGGTGTATACGAATCAGATGATGTTTGGTTATAAACAGCATTCATACTTATAAAGTTAAGTGAAGCTCCCATAGCAACACTCTCTTTATAAACAACGCCACTCTCTATATCTATAAAGCAGTTGTAAACATGACTAAACCTTCTAGCTTTCATTCTTAATTTATCTCCAGCATTCATGTAAAATTCAGAATCACTAAAGGTATATGTTTCTCCATCAGCAGGAGTGTCTCCTGTAACAAGGTCTGAGTCACTAGTATTTTTGATTGGGTATTCAGTAATATCTCCAGTCTGACTATCTGTCTTTAGTAAGAATAACTGAACCCTTGGCTTTTGGTCTTCTTGAAATTCTTTCTCTCCTTCGTACTGAAGGTATGATATTTTTTGAACCTTACCTACTTGACTACCACCAAACCAAACCCCTGCAGCATCTTCTTGATTAGAATGTGTTGATTCTATGTCATTATTTCCATCAACTAAATCTTCATACGCTGAATAGTGAGCAACCCTTTGCAGTATAAATGGTGGGTATGAACTGCTACTATAAAAAGCTTGGTCATATCCCTTTGCCATGTGTGGAAATATGCCAGTGCTATACTTCATGTAATCTACATACAGACCATTTCTATCCTTTCTATGTGTGTCTAGTAAGCTGTTGTATGAAAAGCTATCGTCATCGTTAGGATTGCCAGTTAAGAATCCAATGTATTGCTTATTCCACCTAGCTTTATTATTACTACCATCAGCTAAATTATCTCCCCAGAAACCTATTACGCTTGTTTTTTTTAAAATTTCAGTAGTAGGATAATTCCAATTTGATACGCTATTACTAGCACTTGCAGCATCTTGATTGAATGACATGAAAGGAAAGGAGTTATTTGAAACAAAGGTTTCGTCTTCTGGAATAGAATAAGAAATCTCATTGTTTAAATTTTCTACCTGCCAATCACTAAAGTTAGTAATAACATCTAATTCAGTATCATCAACTTGACCTCCTAAAGATGAACTAAAAGGAGCCTCAGTTGTAGTGTAGTATCTCTTAGATGCTTTGTTAGGTTTTTTAAACCTCCTCAGTAGTGGTTTGTTTTTTATATCTACCCCATTATCATCCTCAACAGGTTTAGGAGCAGCATTCATTGATATGCTAATGTTATAATTACCATCTAATGGAGCTGTATACTCACCTGTGTTTTCGTTGTAGTTTCCTACACCATCTATCTGACCACCACCAGAAGGAACAATAGTTTGAACTAAATCTCCAGCACTTACTGCTGAATTATTTCCAAATGGATTACCTTCTTGAAATATCTCTTCGCCTGTTTCTAGGTCAAAGATTTCATTGTTTATTCCATGAACACTCTGTGCTTTAATAGCATTTGATGCTATCTCATGCCAGTAAGTACCCTCTGGAATCCACTTATTGTATGAAGATAATATTTCATCAGAAGAAGCAGCACCTCCTGAAGGACCATCAGTAGAGGTGCTTAGAGAGAAAAAAGATTGTATCCCTCCAAAAAACTGAGCCTTATCATTCTGTAATTTTACTTTAGATATAGGTGAATACACTGAGCTTTCTCCATCATCGTATATCCATTTGTACTTGAATTGAAAAGCACCCCTGTCTACTTTTGTAGTCGTTGTGTCTGTTAAATCATTAAAAAAACTAATCAATGGTTCTTTGTATGGACCATACTTTATAGCGTCAAAGTATTCCTCTACAATCATCACCCTATTGTCTATTAGTGTTTCTTGAAGTTCAGTAACATCTGAAACTGCTACACCATCTTGTATCCTAGAAGAATATCCATCAGGTGTATTTCTCTTTAAACACTTCTTTATATTTATTTTTCTAGGTGGGTTCCATCCATCAGTAAAGTATAGTAAATTGTCATCAACTAAATCTACATCGTTTATAAGTTGAGCCCAATCAAAGTTTAAAACCTCAGATTCTATAAGACCATCTACTGTGTTTGATTTTAAATTATACTGATATATACCATGATTACCAGCATTATTATACATGAAGAAAAATATCCTAGATGTTTTTGAGTCATAGTGTGAACCAATACATCTTGGTACACCTAGTGGTAAAGGAAACTCTATTTTTGTTGTACCCTTTGTATTTGAAACAGAACCTAGATTACCAGTTTCATCATTCCCTACTATACAGTTTAAGGCATAACGATAATCGCCTGCCTTAATAATGTGTGGGTCAGAATCCATGTCCATCCCACCAGTGTATGGTTTCTTGTCTATATTCATTTTTAAAGTTTAGGAGATTGTTTAAATCCTTTTCTTCCAGCAACCAGTGCTTCTTCAATAGTGAATGACATCATTCTAGATTTAGCTAATCTTTTTTGATTATAAAACTCTCTACGAGCTAATACCTTTTCATTCATGTTAATCCCTCTCCTCCTCTGAATGCTTTGCCAGTAAATATAAGCCATTAAAGCTTCAACTGCAAATACATTTATTGTATATTTTCTTTGGTTTATTTCACCTGTGTCTTCAGGGTTTGTAGAGACAACAGTATTACCATCAGCATCAGTAGTTGTAACTTCATTAGCACCCCTACTCTTTTCTCTGGCAATCATGGTAGAACCATCTGATATATACTCAACAATAACTTCTCCAGTAACATCTGTTGAGAAATATATTGTTCCATTCTCTTTGTCTACCCTGTAGTATCCATTTTTATTTTGACCACCACTTTTACCAAACCTTCTACCTAGAGTATCATATGTAGGAGGAGTTCCCTCTAGGTTTGTATTATTTGTTAGAGAGTTAAAAGAACCAGGAGCTCCTGAAATAGTGTTATCAAAAGACTCTGTAGTTGTTACAGTTTCATCTATTCTGTCTACTCTTAAATTTGCTATATTAACAGCTTCACCAGTCTGCATGTTTGTTACCAACAAATAGTAGGTTAAAGCCATTCCATCTTCTACTACAAAATCGTAACTAAAATGTTGATAGTTTTCAGGAAATTCATTGTTTACTATGTGAGCAATAAAACCATCTTGATTATTAAGGTTTATTCTAACATTATTGTTTAAAACATTATCTGCATTATTAGCTCCTTGTAAATAAAATGAAATTCTATATTTTTCACCTGAAATTAAATCTTCACTTAATCCACTCGCTGATGTAAGAACTGCTCTTGCTCCATGAGTTCCTCCTGCTGTTTCATTTTTAATTCTTGCTGCATATGAGTTAATAGAAGACGATGGGTCTGGATTTTGGACTGAATTGTTAAATATGTTTAATACTGTAAATCCATTATAGGGACTCCAAATAGTAGCTGGATTAGTGACATATAAATTTATGTCTTCATTAAAAGTCCTATAAAGATTAAATGATTCAGAAGAAACTGTTTCTGTAATAGTAGGTGTATCAGCTTGCTCATATTCAAAAGCGTTAGGTAAACACATGCTCTTGTCTTCTGCCATCCAAGCAACTCTTCCATCACTACACAATCCTATTTTAGTATAGTTAACATAATCAAGTGGTAATTCTATTGAGTGAGTATTTGGGTTTATTTCAATCTTTGCTGTTCTAATTTCTTGTAAAACATCAAAGCTTAATTCTTTCAATCCATTAAGTGCCAACTGATGATAACGCATGTAATCATGTTCAGTATCTTTACCCTCTGTAATTAAAAGGTTTCTTACAACCTCATCTATAGTTATATATTGTACTTGTGAGTTAGCCATCTACCTATGCTTTTATATTATCATTTATCTCATCCTCTGGTCTACCAATCATTACATTAAATGTTTGCACTAGAGATTTTATTAGTAAGCTTTCCATATCAGCAGGTATTGGTAACTGCTCATCATCTTTAATATCTCTAGTAGCAGCTACATAAACAACCCTAATATTTGTTGAAGCATATGTAGATGAATCATTTGGAATAGCATTTTGAGAATACAATCCCTCTGGGTCTTCTGACACTAAGAATATAGTCTTGCCTTGTATGTAGTAACCTGTTCTTCCAGACATAAATCTAGATGGCATATTCCAATGTAAAGAGTTGGTGTGTAACCCCATAGGAACAAAAGGTCTACTTGGGTTTACTGTATTACCATCTTCATCAAATGTATAACCAAACTGATGAGAAGCTGTATCTTTTCTAACCTGATGTATACCCCTGTTGTCTGTAAGGCTTATTGGAGTTCTCTTAAGCCTAGCAAATGGAAGTCTAGTTCCATCTCCATAAACACTTGTTTCTTTGTACTCGTTGTAAATTTTATAAGACTGAACCTGCTCAGATGTAGCTGGAATAGGATTGTTATTATCATCATATCCAACAATCTCAGTAACAACATCATTTATAGTAGCGACCTCTAATTGTGGTACAGAATGGTCAGGATGTAAGCTTACAGTTAAAATATCTTCGTTTAAGAAGTGACCTTCAATGTGATGGTCTCCTTTAGAAAACTTACTAGAGAGATACTGTGTAATCATTGTGTCTCTCTCTTGCTCTAAGGCATACATAACTTCTCTCTCATCTATAGGGAAGTCTTTACCTGGTGTACCACCAGCTAAAATTCTAAGTACCTGCTCTGCTATCTGTCTTTTTGTTGCCATTATACTCCAGGTGTTTGAGTTTGTTTTCCTTCAGCATACTGTACTAGCTGTGCGTCAGAAAGATTAATTCCTAAATACCCTAGAGCTCTCATACATATTTCTAGGTGTGTTTGTTGTGGTAGTTCTAAATCTACAGAACCTGTAGAAAATCTTTTGTAGTCTTTAATTATAATACCACACTGGGGATTATCAGAACTGTCATCATAATTTCTTACCATAAGAACCCTCCTTTCTAAATCGTCTGTAAAATCTGCATCACTAACACTATTTTTTAAGTTCAATTTAAAATAACCTGAACCTTCAAACCCTAATAGCTTAGGGTATGTACTCATAGTTTGTGCACTAGGATTTTGTAAAACAAATTCTCTATCTGTATTTTGATTTTCTTGAGAAAAGTGTTCGTATTCGTTTTGATTTACGTCTATAAAATTCATAAGGTTAACTCCATTAAAACCTTTATTTACATAAATTTCATTCTGAAGACCAGGTTCTGTAACGATTTGACCATCACGAATAGTTGATAAAGTAAATTCAACAATCTCTCCTTGAGGATTATCATAATTGTTAACTGGATTACCATTTTCATCTAATGCAATTATAATGTAACGCTCCTCGTCATTAGGAATAAATATACACTCTCTTTGCTCATTGTGATGTTTAAACCCTGTAAATATTGTGCCAGCAGAACTACTAGCGTTTGCTACATTTGTTTCTGGCTCACTTTCTCTCCTTATGTCTACTGCATTTTTAAAGCTTAAATCTTTATTTAATTGCTTTACTGGTATAACACCACACTCTTTAGAATATGTTGGTCTACCATCTAAATCATTATAGTAGTTCCAGATAGGTTTCTTAGGTCTCCTTAAGTATATAAAGTACAGTTCATCACCATTATTTACATTGCTAGGATTATAACTACTACTATTTGGATTAACTCCTTGGTCTAAATCTACCCCAAAGAAAAAATATTTTTCATCATTAAACACTACGCTTGGTCTGTCTTTGTCATCTGCATCAAACATAGTTGACCTCCTGTTGACATTATACTTATCATACTCTAAGAAGTCTATAGGGTATCTTTCTTTGTGTATAGGAAATCCTTCGTACCCTGTGTTTTTAAGATAGTAAGCTCCTACAAAATGAAGATATTCACCATTCTTTAAATCTTTATATGGATTAAAAGATGTATCATAAACTCTCTCAAACTCCATCAAAATACTTATATCATCATGAACCTTTTGAGACTGTGGATAACCTACAACTGGTACAGGTCTTCCAGGCTGATAAGTAGCTGGCTGTCCATACCTGTCGTTGAAGAACTCCATTTGGGCTGCATCCATAGCAGTGTTGAAATCTTCTGGTGATATAAATCCTCCCTGCTCTTTGTTTGAAACCAACTGTATGTATTCATAACATTCATTAATGTTCATAATATAATGTATTATAAATTAAGCTACAGACTCTACTGAAAAAGTCTCAAGCACAATTTGACTAGCGTTTGCTTGATTAACTACAAAAGTAATGTTAGCATCAGCAGCCTCTGACTTTCCTGATACAGATGTATACTCTATATCTGTAATAGCTCCATCACCAGTGTTAACTATAGACATTGCTTTTAGACTTGAACTATCAACTCTGTAAACATCTATCTCTACTTTAAAAGCTGCACTTCTTGTGTCTGCTGTAGATTGTGCGAATGTTGATATTGCAGTTCCTGCAAACTTTACAATCATGTTGTTTGTTCCTGCTCCAGAAGCAATAGTACCAAAAGCAACAATCTTAACTTTCTTTGCGTTACCAGAACCAAAAGTGTTACCTGGAAGTGTTATTGTTTTAAGGGTAATATCACTACCAGTAGTCGTTGTAGAGCTTTGAGTTGTATTGTAATCAACAACACCAGATGAAGAACCATAAGCTAGCTTTTCTGCTGTAATAGCTCTGTCTGCAATCTTGGCTGTAGTAATGTTAGCATCTTTAATCATTGATGTAATTACAGAGTTTGAACCAACAACTGAAGATACTTTAACTGCATTCCAAGAAGCACCATCATAAACTGTCTCTATAACTACAGCTCCTGAAGCTAATTCTTCAGCAGTAAGGGAAACTCCAAATACAGAGAAGGTAAAAGAGCCTTTAGTAATTAGTGCGTTGAAGTAACAAATAAAACGCTCTCCTGTGATTGGAGAACCACTTGGTGCAGGTATTGAAAAGTTTGTAGCAGCAGTTTGAAGACCACTACTTGTTACAACAATAACATTCTCATCTGTTCCAGAGGTTATAGAAGCTAGTCCTGTTTGAGAACCAGTGTATGTAATCTTTTCAACTCCTGCTATTTCTAATGGCACCCCTGCTGCTCTTAACTTAGTAATGCTGTATCCTGCGTTTGGTTGCCTTGAAATCTCATTCCACTTATCATTACCTGTAGAATACTGCAACACTATAGAGTCACTATGTTGATTTGTCATTACAAAGTCAGCATTGTTATCTAATTTTATGTTACCTGTATCAGCAATAGTGAGACTGTTAGATGCAGTATGTTTTCTAACAATTACAATATCTCCATCGTAATAATTGTTTTGGTCTCCTGAAGCACCTGCATTATCTTTTGGAACTATATTTTCAAGAGTATCATCAGCCCCTCCCTCTTCAGTAATACTAAGAGACATTAAAGAGCCTGACCTCAAATAGTTTGCTGTTCCTGATGCTATGGTAGAAAGGCTCCTAACGTTTTCGTCTTTCCTCCTTAAGTGTTCTGTAATTTCATCAGCACCAGAAACATTACCTTCTGAGCCAGATGTGTTCAAGAAAAATCTTTTAAAATTTAAAGAGCTTGCTCCAGTAACCATAAACTCTGACTGTCCCAAAGTAAACGCTGCTGCTGCTCCTGCTTTATTATTTTCTATATTTGCTAGAATGGTTGTTCCATCACTTTTTGTTACATAAATGAAACCATTTCCATTCCCTATACTTGTAATCGCTGCTGCCATTATCTATCTATTTTTAAAATTAACTTTAATGTTGAAGAAGAACCTTCGTTAAAGTATTCGTTTATACCATTTCTACTTAAAATAACACCTGTCCTTTTATCTACAAACTTAATCACTATAGCTGAACTAGTATATGTTGAAATAACTGGCTCAATTATATGTGGTGTATCATCTGTGTTTCCTATAAGGTGAACGCTAGTTTTATAATTTGCATCTGCTGTAGCTGAGGCAGAAAAGAAGCCTGTTATATTAAGTGTAAAGTTTTTATCTAAATCTGTATTCTCTACAACTAATGTTATTGAGGATGAAAAGTCTGTACCAAATATCTGTGCACTTGTTTTAGTAGCTGAAGCACCTGTGTTACTTGTCCCAGTAACAAGAGTTATTAAACTATTAAGAGCTGAGTTTGTTACGTCTGGCTTTAGAGTGTATGTTTTAACACCACTTACTGTAGAAGTTGTAGTTCTTATACCATCTGAAGAAGTAACTCTGTTATCCTCAATGCTTCCAATAATGTTAGCACTGTTTGCTGTTATTGTAAATGTGTTTGCTGGACTTTCTGTAACAGTAACAGAAGATGAACCATTAATACTTACACTAGCAGCAGAGCCACCAGCAGGAACCACTAACTGTGGACCTGTCTTATCACAACCACTACACTCCTCAGTACAGTTTGTTATAGACTTTATTTCATTAAAGTATTGAGCAGCTTTTGTAGAATCAGAAATCCTAGCCTTTTCGTAAAGACTTAATAACTGAGTTGCTCTACTTAATGTTTTGAATAATCTATCTGCCAACACAGGGTTGTTAGATAAAGCACTCCTATATTTTTTATCTAGAGAGTCTAAACACTTCTCTGCATCAGTACCATCAAACTGGCAAGCTACCTCAACAGTAGCACCTCCATCAACAACATCTGTAATCTTTACCTTCTGAGATAAAGAACTTTCAAAGTCATAAGTTACATCTGTACTAACACTGTGTCTAACAACGCCAGTGTATAATGGGTCTGACATAACTATAGTCTTGCCACTACCTGAAATGTCTGCGTTAGAAACACCAGCAGGATATGTTGCTTTGTTACTCCTTGTAGAAGTTACAGTAGCACCAGTAACAGAATAGTCTGATAAGTCTATTAGGTTTAGGATTGCTGTAGTGCAGTTTAGTTTGCTTGTAAGTTGAGATGATGGTCTTGTATAGTTTACTGTAAATGTTTCAGTATAAGTATATTCATCAGCACCATTTACTTTAGTAAACATTTGAACACTGTATTCTCCTGAAATGAAAACATAATCACTAACATTTTCAACTATTCCACCTGCACCTAAAGATGCTGAGGTAAATACATCTGAATCGTCAACATTACCATCTGATTGTATTGTACTATCTATGTGGTCTCCATATGCAGAGCCAGAAACTATAGACTGACCATTTGGGTTTGTTACAATAAAGTAAACCTTTACAGTTTGTCCAGCAGAATATGAGCCAGTTGTGTAGTTTGTTAAATCTTCTATTTTTATAGAGCCAACATTTTCAGAAGCCTGTTTCTTAAGTTGAAATGTTACTCTTATATCTTGGGTTAAAGCCATTGTATTATTTTTAAGGTCTTTATATTAGGATACAAATATACAAAAAAATTATGAAAAAAGAAAGCCCTAACCAGATAGAAAGGGCTCTCGTAAATATGTAGCAGTATACTACTCCTCTAATTCTTTCAAGATTTGAGAGTAAACTACCTCTCCATCTTTCTCATAAAGGAAGTTAACAAAGTAATCTATTGGGTTCTTTCCTATAGGAATATTTACAATAGTTTGTTTTTGACCAGCTCTTTTCCAGAAGTATTCATAATGGTCGTGACCAATAATATCATAGTCCTCTGCTAAAAGTATGTGATATTTTTTCTCAGCCTTTGGGTCATTGAACTCTTCAATAAACTTAGCAGGGTCTTTCTCTGCCATTATCTTAAGGTCATACTTAATCTCTTGAAGACCTCTGTTTATATTAATACCCATAACCATAGCGTGAGATAACAACTTATTTTCATCTAGATTGAATACTAGATTCATAGCTTCCATTTGCTTTTCAGCAAACTGCATGTTGTTTACAATATCCTTAGAGCTATCTTTCAATCTAAACACACCACGCTTACCTCCTGTTCTGTTAGGATTATCAGAGTTGGCATTACAAGCCATCATATACTCATACAAATGTGGTTGTGTTTTTCTAACCATAAGTGTACCATTTTTGAATACAATAGAGCTAACCTTTACATTTTCAGACTGCTCATCAACAAATATTGACTTCTCACCTGGAGCATATCTAATCTTTCTGTTTTGATTTGTGATTGGGTCGTATATAATATCAGTGCCTTTTAATATATACTGAACTGGATATTTCCTTCTGTTTGGATTACTTGAGTCTCTATATGACTTAGTTAATTCAAATACATAAGGTTTTTTCTTTTTAAGATTCTCCATTTCAATATCCCTCCTTGAAACTCTTTTAGGTTTCTTAGCAGATGTTAATGGAGATTTTATTTTTGCTTTTGGTGACTTCATAGACGCACCTGTCTCATTAGAATTTTTCATTTTAAAATGTTTGTTAAATTAAGTTAAAAAAAAGAAGGGGAGGATTTCCCTCCCCTATCTCAATATAATTATGCTTCGATGTAAACGAATCTGTTTGCACCAAACACTTCTAAACCACGCTCAGTTCTGTAGTGGCACTTCAAGTTATCAACATCATCAGTCTTATCTTGAAGAACAGCAGAACCTGTGAACCAGTGCTCCATCTCTCTTGAGTAAGGACCAGCTTCTTTGTAACGAATCCTCATTGAAGGTACAGCATCGCCATTACCATCTCTTTGAGTATCCATAGGAACTGTAAATCCAACTCTACCCCAGTTTTGTCCTGAAGCAGAACCTAACATACCAGTGTAAGAGAATGGGTCATAGATAGACTTGTTGAAAGTATATCCACCTCTGTTGAATTTAGTGTAACCAAAGTCAGCAGTGTCTCCCATGTTGAAGTGACCAAACTTAAATGCAGATGCAGTAGTACCAGCATTGAAGTCAGCGATTACATCATCTAACTTTAAAGAAAGTTCGATACCACAGAATAACATGTTTTCTTTAGCTCCACGCTCTCTGTCGATAGCTTTTACCATGTCATCAATGTCATCAGTACCATAGTCTCCAAAAGCACCTGGGTCTAATTGAGTACCATTTGCTTTGATGTTAGGAATTAAACCTAAAGTTCCTGACATACCATTTGATGATAAATCACCAGTAGCTTGCTCACCTAAAAGCATTGTCATTTCACAGTAGTTTTGCATCCTTCTGTAAGTATCAGCCTCACCTTTTAGGTACCATAGGTAACCTTCTTTTCCATCAGCTCCCTGAACTTTTACATAAACAACATTAGTAGCTTCAGAACCTGAAACCTCAAATGATTCTTTCATAATCATTACAGTGTTGTCTACTTTCTTAGCCTTTGGAGTTAATCCATCTGGCTGTCCAGTTGCCTCAGCAAATTCGTTACCAATGATTGGTAATAAATCTCCATCAGCTAAAGCTAAAGTACCATTAGCGTCATCATAGAAAGCTAATTTAATAGATTCTACAGCAGCAGCACCTGGAGCGAAAGGTACAGAGAAACCATCTACAGCAACACCATTTACTAAAGCAGAACCAGTGTGAGTCCTAAGACCTACAACCTGTGCTAAAGAACCATCAGTTAACATAACGATGTCTCCTAAACGAGCAGCAGTCCTGTGTGTAGCTGAACCATCATTTGGAGTGTCTACAGCAGCAACGATTTTTACATCAATCGTCTTAGCAGCAGCAGTATCACCTGTTACATCAGCAGAAACTTCTAAGTAGTTGTGAATGTACTCTTCCTCATAGTGAGTGAAAGTTTGTTGAGTTGTTGGTGCTTTTGCTCCCATCATCTCTAATAAACCAGTTAAATTTTGAGAACCATATCTCTTGATAAAGTCTTCAGACCTGTCTGGTTTGTGCAGGTCAAGTGTGCTAATATAGTTACTCTTCGTTGCAATTCTTGCATTTGAAGGAGTATATGTAGCGTTAGTTGGTGTTAAAGCCATTTTAAAAAAGTATTAAAAAGTTAAAATTATTATCTCAATATATCTCTGTAGATAACATCTCTTACTTGGTCTTCTATGGATTTTGGTTTTGAATCTGTAGTTTGAGCTTGACTTGAAACACTTGGATTTTTAATCTCATTAACAATGTTTTCAGTTCCAGATGCCTTAGCCTGTGATACTGCACTCCTCATGATTTGGTCAAAGTATTCTAACTTATACCTATCAGAATTAAGTGTTTTCATATCAACGCTACCATCTTCCCTTTGATACTTTGCAAAGAAAGTATTCAAATCGCTGTTGAGTTTACCAATGTTTTCTCTCTGCTCATCTGTAACAACATGTCTAAACTCTTGGTCGTTTACTTTAAAAGAAACATCCTTAAGTTCTGGAACGCTAGTCTCAATGCTCTTGAGCCATTGTTCTCTCTGTTGTTGTGCTTGAGCTTGCTGTGCAGCCTGTTGCTTTTGAATATCTTCAGTGATGCTTTGTTTAGCTTCAGGCAACCTGAGCTTGTCTTGCATTTCCTTTAGAGTATTCTTAGCTTCTTTAGCAGCAGCCTTTAACTCAATCTTAGATAACCTAACCTCATCCTCATCAAAGTTTTCGTCATTCAATTTGTATTTCCTAGCAAGTAAAAAATCTGCGTCACTCTCATCCATCTCTGGATTGTCGACTAACATTTTTTCTTTCACTAATTCTAGGTCGTTCAAACTATCGTAGTCTGTTGCCTGTGATAGTATAAAGTCTTCAAAAGAACCACCTTTATTAAGGTATTCTTGAATCTCACTTAACCTCTCATCCAACTCTGTTTTAGTTGGTTGTTCAGTCATTTGAGTTAACTCTTCCCAGTTGTTAAATTTACCACCTGTCTTTTCGACTAGCATTTCCTGAAACAACTTATCCCTATCTATGGTAGGCACTTCGTCAGTTTGAACTTCTGGAGTCGCTTCTACCTGTTCTTTTTGCTGTTCGCTTTGAACTGGTTCTTCTGCGACTGGTTCAGTCTTGGTTGTTTGCTCTTCAACAGTTTCCTGCTTCTGAGCCTCTTCATTATTTAAAGAACTTTCTTGGTCACCACCTTGTAATTTAGACAAGGCTTCTGCCATATAATCATTATTGTTCATATTTATTAATTAAATTAAGTTACCTATTAGTTTGCAAATATAATAAAAATTTAGTATAAATCAAAATTATCCCTGAGCTTGACCCTTCCTTTCAGAACGCTCTCTCTCAATTTTCTGCTGATTGTTACCCTCCAAGTCTTTTGACAAACTTAAAAGTTCCATCTTTCTCATGTGTTCTGCTTTTGCAAATTCTTCTTTTAAGCTATATTCGATTTTCATCTTTTCAGATTCAATAGCTAGAGCTTGTTGAGTCTCTTGCTGTTTCATTTGACCAGCCATTTGAGTTGATTGCATTTGCTGTTGAGCGTTAGCTTGAGAGTTTGCTTGAGCCTGTTCTTGTAGCTCTTTCATATACTTCTTCCTTCTGTACACTAACATCCTATTTGCTAGCTTTGTATTTTTTATTGAGCGAATAAGTATAGCGTCTTCAATCCTAAGTTCTTTCTGAGATAGAGATATTTGTATATTCTGTTCTAGTATAGCCTTTTGTTCTTCATCAGGCATAACATCAATAAACACACCAAAGTCTATCTCTCTCATATCGTCTATATCCTTGAATGAATTTATAGCAGAGGTTCCTAGAGCTTGGTCATATATTTCAAAATCTCCTAAGTATGTTACAACATCTTGAACCCTTCTGACAACACTCCTTGAAGCTCTACCAATAATATTAAAGTAAGCACTATTGATTGACCTTGTTGCATTGTTAGAAGACATTAGAGCCATTTTCTGAACACCAATTAAAGAATCTTTAGATGGTGTTGAACCATCTCTAACCTCATTAATACCTGTTACGTCTCTAATCCTTTCTAGGTTGTAGTTGTATATAGATATTAAATTACCAAGGTCTCTACCAATACCATTTTCTAACTCCATAATAGGAGGTCCTGATGAAGCATTACCCTCATCATCTAATCTCCTGTAGTAGAAGTTACCTGTCTGGTCATATATAGACTGTAGTTCTAGTGGGTCCCATGTAGCACCACCATCACCCTTGGTTACATTCTCTAATCCACCAACCTCAATAGCTAATCCTTTTGGTCTAGCTTTAGCTACTAGTTGTTGAATTTTTAAGTGTGCCAACTGAATCTGGTCAGCGAATGGAATCATTCTAGACACTAGAGATTTAAACCTCATATCTTTCATCCCAGGAGAGAATACTATATAAGACAACATAGTCTCAGACAAAAATCCTTTTGGTCTTTCTTGATTCTTAGCTCTACCAAAATCAAAAACAAAGTCAGTTCCAACTATAAATTTACCAACATATTTGTTTTTTACCTGTACATTTTTTTGTTCTCTCTTGTACTTACTATTCTTTGGTGGGTCATATTCAAAATCTTTTTTATTAAAAGAGTATCCACCAAATCTATTCTTTTTCTTTTCATACTTGTATGTATCAACAGCTAAAAATTCTGCATCCATAACCTCTATAGTATAATCATCATAAGGACTAGCACCATAACCATAGTCGCTATTACTACTTGTTCTCTCTTGATTACTATACTTTGTAGAAACTAGTGTAGCCATTTCTTCATAATCTTCATCAGAGAATTGGTCTCCTGCCATTCTCTTTAAATCTCTTATGCTCATCTTCACAATCTCTCCAGCATGAACCATGTCTCTAAAGTCTGGGCTTGAAGTGTAAGATGTTACAAGTCTCTGTGGGTCTACATATCTAACTTTAACCTGACCATTAACCTCAGTCTCTGTTTTTACCCCACATATACCCAGTACAATTAAATCTCTAATTAACTCCTCTCTAACTACATCAAAGTCACAAGCCTCTACAACAAACTTTATAGCTTGTTCCATGGCGATTTCAGCAGCCTGCTTATAGTTTAAATCCATAAACAAATCAACCTCCTCCTCATCATCTAGAACTGGTCTACCTTGTTGTAGGTCAACACCCATACCTTTTAACTTTTCTGAAACCTCTTTCATCTTCATGTCAGTCAAAAGTTCTGCTCTCTCTTGTTTTCTTTTTGTAGCAGATAGTGGGTCGATTGCATTACACATAATATCAAAATCTTGATTCATCATACCACCTGTAATAACATCTACAAACTTAGGGATGATAGCTATAGGTGTCCAGTCAAGATTCATATAAGACTGGTCTCCTTGATTGTCAAGTAAGTCTTTATACTTCTGAACGCTTTGATTCCCCTCAGAATATCTTCTATTCTCTGCAAAACTTAACTTCTGATAGTCATAAAGAGTTGCATCTCTCTTAATGTGGTCAGAATACATTTGTTTTAAATAAGCTAGGATATACTCTTTGGTATTCTTAACTTCTGGAGATACAAATGGAGAAGGATACCCATTTGACTCTGATACTTTATTTCCAAAATTATTATACATTTTATCTAATTATTTTTGATGTCATTCCTCTATTATTGAATCTTTTGACAAATACTATTGGTTTACTATTTTGTTTCTTTACTTTAACATGCTTCTGTGCAGCGAGTAGCGTTATACCTGAAGCCATACTAGCATCATACTTTGTTCTATTGTCTGGCTCAAATTCTGCCCAGTCTAGTAGTAGGTTTTGAAAGAAGCACCTACCTATAGCTCCTGAATCCTCATCATACCCTACAGCCTCATAAACATAAGCTTGTATAGAATCAATGATACTGTTTATAACAGCCTCACCTGAAGATGGTAGTCCTTTAATTTTTTGTCCCCTACTATTTTTTGTATGTGTAACCTCTGGTCTTTCCATAAGGTATTCACCATAACCCCTCTGTTCCATGTAGTTTATTAGACCAATCTTGTTATTCTCTACAAGTATTTGACAACCATAGAACTTACACATCATAATCATATCTTCATAAAACATCTGTACTGTAGCAGGTCTGTTTATATACTCTGCAACAAACATGTGTGTTTCTGCTGGTAGAGCAGGGTTGTATTTTCTAAATACATAAGCAGCAGCATCTGACCTCTTACCATCTGTTGTGGTTTTGTGGTCGTAAGGGTCTACTCCAGCCACGATAGTGGCTTCGTTTTTTGGAGCCCACTTACCCCTTCGCTTCATTACTTCATTCCTGTCTTCCAAGTTTGGAAGCCATGCTATTTCCCATCTACCATTTCTATCTGGAACAAAAACTACATCATTATCCTTAACACCATTAGACCATATAAAGTTTCCCTTGAATGTCATTGGTCTTATCAAACCTTCCATGTAGTCTAGCTGTGAGTATATCTTCTCTGAATCAAAGGCACAGCTTTTATTGTCTATCCTAAACGCTTCCTCTGGTGTGTATGGGAACTGACGCTTGTGCTCAGAGAGTCTAGATGTGTCATTCTTCAAACTCTCTCTGATGTTATCAAGGTACTCTTTCGCACCTTTGATGTCAGAGTTACCATATTCATCAATGAATCCTTCGTACCCATCATATGCTGGTGTAAAGTATCTGTATAATCCAGACCTTGTTCTACCATTACCATCTCTCTCTTCAGGGTCACTGTCATCCCAGATAGCTTTATACTTCTGTCCACCACCCTTAGTCATTTCGTTTACTGTCGATGGCATGAAACACTTACCTACAATGTTGGTACCTACAGAGAGACATGGTTTAACAATCTGCCAGTTTTTAGATACATCAGCCTCTTCCCATTTCCCAGCCTCATCACACATGTAATACTTTAGCTTAGTAGAGTCATAAGAGTTTTCTTTTGTGTTCCTCCAGTCTATCTTTGAGTTTAGTGCGTTTGATTTTTGCACACCCCTAGTTGTCTTAGTAATCCTTTCACCAGGTTTGTTAAATGATAGTACAGATTTAGGATTATCTGTTCCATCAATGATAGGTTGGAAAAATGGTGGTAGGTTTCTAAACATGTAAACCACCTTCTCGAAAAGTTCTCTCGCATCCTTACCAGTCTTTGATAGTAGACCACCATGTGCATTATAGTTTTGTGTTATATCATACAGAGCCATGCAAGCACCCTTCCATGAAGCACCTTCTCTTCTGTGCTTAATCATCTGCATTCCATATGAGTTTGTATCTTTCTTGCATTCTTCCCAGAAAAGGAAGAACCTCCTGTCTCTATCCCTGTAGTCAGGGTAACCAATATCAATCTTAGACCAGTTGAGGTAGAAGTAATGATTGCCAGTAATGTAAGTTTCTACCCCATTATTCATGAACCACATACCATTCTCTCTCCTGTCGTACTCTTGTTTTACAAAAGCAGCCTTGTCTCTTGAGTTCATGTAATCCCAGTCACTAGGTAATTCAGTTCTGGTCCATCTTTGATTTTCTTTAGCAAGATTGTAGCCAAGGATTTGTTCCTTCGCTGGCTTAAGTGGCAGCTCTATAGATAGCTCACTAATATTTACCTTTTGTCTTCTCGCCATTGGTAGTTTAATAGATTTACAAATATACGAATATTATTTTGATATATCAATAGAGTTTTGTATGTTTGTACTTTGTAGGTATTTTTCTTACATAGTTTCAAAGTTTTCGTATAAGAAAGGGTAGTTTTAACTACTCTTTTTTATTTGCGAACTTTTCTGCAAAACCTGCACTGTATGTACCATCATCAGACTCTATCTCCTCACCATTGAGTTGTGCTTCTAACTTAGCAATATCTCCAATAATCTTTTGAGCATCTTCAAAGCATTCTCTCTTTGCTTTAGCAGCGTTACGAGCTTTATCATCTTGTAACTCTTCTCTATCTAATGGTCTTTCAATCTCTTCAATAAGAATGTCTACACTCTTCTTGGCAGCTTGAATTAACCTAACTATACTTTCTTTTGTGTAATTATTCATTATACTCCTACATGTATTAGTTCTGGGTCAAGAACTCCAGTAATATCTTCGTTCTTCATCCTTAAGTATTCAACCCCATCAATACTCATTGAGTAGTCTGATAGTTTTTTGTAAGCAACTAAATCGCCAACCTTGAATCCTTCTGAGTGTTTATTTGTATGTCTAACCCATGCACAACCTTTCATTTCGTCTGGTTCTGATTTTAACCACAAGCCACTTGATGTTTTACATGTCTCTTCAGAGAAGTATGCCCTCTCTAAGAATACATAATCCTGAATCATTTCTATATCCCCATCTAATTCTTTCTTGCAGTATATGTGTTGGTACTTCATTTCTGCATACTCCTTACCCTCGTAATCAAAGTGATTATCTGGTTGACAGATAAAGTGATGAACAAACACCCTGTCTCCCTCCTCTACCTCAACATCAAAATCTTTTAGGTGACCAGTTAGTTTAGCAGGAATCCTCCTAACTACAGCATCTTGGTTTGTATGCTTTAAAATATCCCAGCTTCCAGCTTGATAGAGTGTTACTTCAGATTTTGTTTCTGCGATGTCAGACTTATCTACAAACTCTAACAAACATCTATTGTGTAGTAGTTTATAGTTCATCGTAAGCAGGATTTATATCATACTCAATAACCATTGGTTGACCAAAGAAGTCTTTCCACTTAAAAGCTTCTCCTGGTGTTTCAGTCTTTGAACAGTAAACACTGTAGCACACATCTCCAAAGGTTTCATGATAAGCATCATCCCTCATGATGGCTTCAATCTTTAATGAGCCACCCATGATAACCCTGCCAACAACATAAGAGATACCATCCTTCATATCTCCCTTGGCAATAGTTATCTTTCTTATTGCATTATTACTTAATTCCATTTAATTGTCATTTAAAAAATTATCTATATCAGTAGATGAGTTTCCATCTAAATCATTCTTAGTATCTATAAAACCATATATCATTTCATAAAAAACCTCATCATTCATATCTCTTGATAGTAGATTACATATACCAAGTTCGACATCATCATCTGCATATGTAAATGAAAATGCAAAGTCAAACATCTTTATGTCTTCTTTGATTTTATCAAGGTCTTTAATTATTCTGTTTAGTCTTTTAGCTGAATCCATACTACAAATATATAAAATATTTTACATACGCAACCCCTTGTGAAAAACCCAACCCCCCATTGTGATTTACCTAACACCCCCTTTAGGTAAACCTAATACATAATAATACATAGTATATAAGATATATATATAATACTCTATTATAAAACCTAAGTAATATATATATCTCTCTATCATTTTGTTAAAAGAAACAAAATTCGTATATTTGTATATGCTAATCAAAAGGATTAAAACATTCTTTAAAGCGTTTGCAAGGCACGCTGAGAATGACTTTACAAAAGTACCAATGGACACATGGTCTAAAAGATTTAACCTGTGTATGTCTTGCGAAGAAATAGGCAACACAATACCAGAAACATGTAAACAGTGTGGTTGTGTTATATACTTAAAAACAGAATGGGCTTCAGAAGAGTGCCCAAAAGGTAAGTGGAAAAAATATGAAGGTAAATAATAAAGAGTTTCAAGCAACAGTAGAGGGCATAGTTAATTCTATGATTAGTAGTTTTAGTAGTTCATCAAATAACCTTAACCACATCTTATCACACCTCAACAATACTGATACGAGACAGTCGATAATAAAAGCAGCTATACTTTTAGCTAAAGATATTAACACTGGTGTAGAGAAGGCAAAGAATAGTGGTAAGGATAATGTTACAATCATACAGGGTAATCAACATACAACAAACGCTAAAACAGTTTCCTAATGTCAGATAAACTAAAAAGAGCAAGGGCAACAATGAAGAGGTTAGGTCTTAGTGGATTTAACAAAGCAAAGAGGACACCATCACACCCAAAGAAGTCTCACATAGTGATGGCAAAAGAGGGTGATAAAACTAAACTAATAAGGTTTGGTGAGCAGGGTGCCTCAACAGCAGGTAAACCTAAATCTGGTGAGTCCTCAAAGATGAAGAAGAAAAGGGCATCATTCAAAGCAAGACACAGGAGGAATATACTCAAGGGAAAAATGTCTGCTGCATACTGGGCAAATAAAGTCAAGTGGTAATACAAGAACTTAGAGATAACTTTAAGGGTAAGGAAGTTTTTATTGTTGGAGGAGGACCTTCTCTAAAAAACTTTGACTTTGAATGCCTAAGAGATAAGACAACAATATCTGTAAACCACTCGTTTAAATATGTTCCCAATACAAACCTTATAACACACCTTGACTGGAGATTCGTAAGAGAGTATGGAAAAGACGAAACATTTATCAATACAGATAAACTAACATGGTCTAGACACCTAAGAAACAATAAATACCACGAAGCTAAACTATACCCAAGAGCATACGAGAATACTGCACTGATACATGGTACACACTACCACCAACAGATAGGACTGTCAAAGGCAATAGATAAACAACACCCAAAGATTACACTACACACATCTGGTCAACTAGCAATACTTTTCTGTATAGCAGCTAGGGCAAGTAAAGTATACCTACTAGGCTTTGACGCTTGTCAAGAATACAAAGAACATAATCAGTTTCATGACTTCTTTCCAAAAAATAAAACAGGTGCACCTGCTTATATGAAACAATCTGTTGCACTACAGAGAATGTTTGACAAGTTTAATAACAAAGAAGAGATAGGGCACTTTTCTAAAAACAATATCATAAACCTTAACCCAGAATCATGTATGGGTGTATTCCAAAAAATGAGTCCTGACTTTTTGAAGTCGTAGGTCAATAGAAGTTTGGGGTTATATATATTGGTGGGAGCCACGCAGTCCAATCCCAAAGTCGTTCTTCTCTAGTGGGTGGGGTCTAGCTTCTACTGGTCTAAATAAAAAGCGACTACTACCTATCCATACCTAGTAACTACTACTACTTTCTGGATAATTACCAACTACTTTCTGTTGATACATTACATCACACATGCGTACTATATATGCAAAAATAGAACATATGCTCACTGCAAGAGAAAAAGTCTGTTAGGATTGCTCTAAATGGTCTTATTTCGCACACCTACACAGATGATGCGTAACTCCCTCCCCTATTAAGCCTATTCAACCTTTAAACTTTACCAACAAACATTACACAATTTACCACAAATTACCACATTTTGCTAGGTCTGGTATCTAGTAATGTTCACTTTTCAAACTTTAACTTTCAAAATCTGACGTTTTTAGACAATTTCAGCACGACATTTTTGATGATTTTGGTGCCAATTTGATATGTTTTTGAAATTAATTTGTATCTAGTAAATGAATTTTTATTTAAATTTATTTGGAAATTAAAGTTCAATGTTTGTATATTTGCCCCAACAATCGTTCATTGACATACTGAATTACTGCGACATCAACGCTCACTAGGTTGCATACCTAGTATACTTGGCTCTCGTTCTCCTAGATTACCCTCGATGTGATATTGATAGGAAATAGGATAAGATAGACTCCAGATGATATGCGAACATCTCTAATCAAGTAAGGCGTAGTAATTTAGTTTTTGGGAAGCAGAGTAATCTAGCAAGTAGGTGGTACTACTGCGATGTGGTTACTCTAGGGTTTAGGGAAATTCGACAATGTCGAAACCTACCTAGTTACTAGTGTAGGTCTAGTAGAGGTGGCTACTCTACTACTGATGAGACAAGCCAATTAACCCCTAAATTTATTCTATTATGAATTATTACGAATTATCTCAAGAGATTTACTATGCTATCAAGAAAGGATTGCCAGTTGTAGCGATATATCATCACGATAACAATGGTACGTTGAAAGGTACAAAAGACTTTCACCTACCTAGTCCACAAGTTTCTGGGACATATGCCCAGCAAGATACTTACGCTAGGATGAGAGCATCATCTCTGACTGATGAGATTAAAAACTATGTAAACTCTAGTGAACATGAGGTAAGTGTTTACAAGATTTACACTATGGTTGACGATGATTGTTCTAATGAAACAAACAAAGAACCTCTTTTATATTCTTATTTAAACAAGAGAAAGTAATACTGATGAGACTTGATGAGTCGAAACATCCCTCACTATCTGGTGGGGAATGTCTATTACAAATTATTAACCCCTAAATTTATTTTATTATGGTATTTGAAGTATTAAGAGAGAAACTAACCACTAGAGGTGGAGGTATCGAAATTGACTTAACTGAATTTGGTTACGATGACCAGAGAATGACTGCCTACCAGAATTATCTGGGAGGAGGTATGCTTGGTGGTATTTCTAATGATTGCACAATATCAGATTGGCAAGAGAGTCTTCACTTGAGACATATATCAGATATGTTGAGAATGGAGTATGCCAACAGACTAGGTAGACTACTGGATGTAGACTCTGATGTTCTATTAAAAGAACTAGAGGTTAGACCAGTTAGTGCCTACTAGAGTATTACTGATGAGACCTTATAGGTCGAAACACTACTGATGTGAGTCAGAGGTTTCTAATACTAACCCTAAATTAAATTACTATGGACTACAAAATTAGCGAAAGACTAAAGATGACAATAGGAAACATTAAACACCAACAGAAGAAAGGTTTTTGCGATGATGAAGATTTAACTTTACTAGAGTACGAAATCAAGAAACTAGAAGAGGTACTCGAAAGGGTAAAAAAACTAGAAAAGAGTATTACTGATGAGACTTGATGAGTCGAAACCACTAGAGATAGTGGTCTAATACTAACCCTAAATTAAATTACTATGAACTACATAGAAGAAAAAGTTGTTAAGATGAAGTCTAAATCTAGGAGAAAAGAATACCTAGATAAGATACAAGAGAGAACACAGAATGATATTGGTAATGTCCTCTGGGCATTGGATATGAATCATCCAGAATCGTATGGTTGGCTACTAGGAGAGCAAGTAACTCAAGATGACTTGTATGCTCTAGAGGAAGAACTAGATACGATAAACTCTCTATACATCTACACTGAATAGCAATACTGATGAGACCTAATTGGTCGAAACTACTCCTAGTGAGTAGTCTATTGCAATAATGCAATTTAACCCTAAATTTATTTTATTATGACAACGAATGAAAGAATCTTTCAAGTATTAGAAGAAACTAAAACTAACTGGAATGTAAACAAGTTACCTCTGGTAGCAATAGATTCAGCTACAGACTACAAGTTTGAGACTGAAACCTATGGTTTGTTTCGCTCTGATAATGGTAACTGGCTAGGTAGCGTAGGTAATCGCTATGAGGTTATGCCTAATTCAGAACTAGCTGAAATTATGGTTGGTATCCAAGCTAGGTTTGGTGGAGAAATACTTGGAGGTAGTTTACAAGGAGGTAAGAAGATATACTATCAGATGACCTTACCTAAAGAGAGAATTGGTAATGATGTTATCAAGCGTAACATTACTTGCCTTAACTCACATGATGGTACATCTAGTATTGGCTTTGGCTCAACAAATGTTGTAGTATCTTGTAGCAATATGTTTCACAGAGCAATGAAAGACCTATCTAAATTCAGACATACAATGTCTGCTAGTGAGAGGTTAGCTATTGCAGTTGATGAATTTCAGAAAGCACTAGATACAGACAGAGCGTTAATGGATGACTTTCAGAAGATGTCTCAAATACAGATAGATGAGACTATCCTAGAGAAAGTTATGGGTAGCGTATTCAATGTAGATATGAAGAGCAAGGTCTCTGATAACTCTACCAGAAAGCGTAACCAGATTTCTCAATTTGAGACTGCTCTAGCTAAAGAGACTAGAGAGAAAGGTGGTACACTATGGGGTCTGTTTAATGCAGTAACATACTATACTAATCACCTAGAGAAGAAGCAAGACCTTAACTACTTGATGTATGGTAGTGGCTACAAGAAGAACTTGACTGCCTTTAATACTATCAAGAAGTATATGGAGACTGCCTAGTAATGCTGATGAGACCTCAATGGTCGAAACACTACTGCTGTGAAGCAGGGGTGTCCATTACAAATGTTTAACCCTAAAAAAAATATTATGGAAAAAGAATTAAGAAAGTTATCTGTATGGCTAAAGTCAGCAGACAAGTATGAATTTGGATATGACTCTACATATGATGGCATACTAGAAGAAAAGATTGCACAATCTCAACAAGAGGTGTGTCATAAGATTGGAGAGTATATCGAGGAGATACTAGAGATTAAGAAGAAAGAAGATACAAGAGATTGTATTTAGGGGAAGTGGACTACGCCACTATAAATAGAATTTAAGCGTAGAGCGTTTTATGGTACACTAGATGTAGTAAGTAGGAGGGTAATAGGGAGTTAGCCCCTCGTAAAAATCATCCCCAAAGGCAATAGTCAATGTGCTTTACATCAGTGTATCATAGAGGTATTATTAACCCTAAAATTAAATTAAAATGGCAAAAGTAAAAATTATGCAAAGGTCTGTGTACCACAAGTACGCAGAGATAGAGATTGAAATTCCTATTTTACCAAATGGTTTTGCAGATGTTGACGTTCAAGAATATCTGCGTAATAACGAACACCTGTATATTGACAAGATAGACAAAGCTATTAGCGAATCTAACTTACAATATGGGAGTGGTGTAGAGGAGTACAGAGGTATGTGTGAACTAGAGGCTGACTCTGAATGGAGGTATGAATTTGAGAGTGGATATGGTGGACATCTCTAAAACTGGACTATGCCAGTATAAATAGGAATTAAGCATAGAGCGTTTTATGGTATGTTAGTGGTGTATAAAATGATAAAGTCTGAGGTTATCAAAACACACTAGCATATCATAGAGGTTTTATTAACCCCTAAAACTAAATTACAATGGGATACAGAAGTGATGTTATCTTTGGAGTAAAGAAGAATTTCAAAGATAAAATTGATGCAATTATCAAGGAGAATTTTACAGAAGATTGCTGGAAGGTTACCAACAAAAAAATCAATGATGATGATTACAATCGAGGAGACTGGGTTGTATATTCTGCTCAATACCTAAAGTGGTATGATGACTACGAGGAGGTAAGGGCTATAAACAGAATCATAGATACTATTGACCATCAATCTAACTCTAAAGACTGCTTTATGGTATGTCTTGGAGAGGATGGAGAGATACACGATGATATTGGAGAGTGGTATGATTTCGTTGAACATAAACACGAGATAAAGTTATGGTAAGATTTATAGAGATTATGGCACAATTATTCTGGTTACTATTTCAAGCAGTATTTATAGTAGCTTTTTTCAGCACCATCTTGTATGGATTTATCATGCTTTTGCTTGGTAAGTAGTGGACTACACCACTTTAAAAAGAACATTAAGTGTAGTGCGTTCCCCCTCTGGGGGAGGTTGTTTAACCCTAAAATTATATTTAATATGAAAACAAATGATTCAAATGTTATGGAATTTCTAGATGAGGTTGTAACACAAATGTTAGAACTAGAGTTTGGAGAATACTATAAAAACACTGGCTTTGATAATGTTGAGGATAAAACTTACACCTTAACTGATGAAGCACAAGATTTCTACAACGAAAGATATGATGAAGTCGAAACATTATTTAGTAACTTAATTTTAAACCCAGAAGAAGATGGAAAACAATAAACTAATAGCAGAATTTATGGAGTTACCCACAGAAATAATGGGTGCAAAAGAGGTTGTTTATGGTATGAATCACGATGATTGGTATACTGCCGACAACTTAAACTATCATCTGTCTTGGGATTGGCTTATGCCAGTAGCAAACGAGATTATAAAGTCAAGAGATGAGCAAAATGCTGATTGGGACTTGACTGATTTAAAATATGCTTTGCAGACTACAAATATTGAGTTAGTATATAAAGCAGTAGTAGAATTTATTAAAGAAGAGGGGTAATACCCTCTTTTTTTTTGCTCAAAAGTGTAGGATGTGAACTTTATTTTTATTAGATTTGTAACCTATATTCATGACAATTTTGTCAATTAACCCATTAAACTATCGAATATGAGAATACATCAAAAGGATATGATAGATACTGCAACGAAGTATCTTCTTAACATTAACAGAACTTTAGATAAAGTAGAATATAAGAAAGGGAAAGTCCTTTTTGCTTATAGTGGAGACCATGTCTACCTCATGGATTTCTCTACAAATAAACTGAATGTAATCAAGGTAGAACTTAACTAAATTTATTTTAACTATGGCTAAAACAAACATGGCTATTTGGGACAAGGTCTCAAAGACAAATCCAAAGTACACTAAACAAGTAAACTTTGGTCGCAAATTTACCAGTATCAACGCTCAATATCAGTTCATGGTAGCGACAGAGCAGTTTGGTGCTTTTGGTAAAGGATGGGGTGTAGAGGATGAGAACTTCTACGTGGTAACAGAGGGTCTACTTGGATACCAAGCTACGATGTTCTGGAATGATAAGGATGGTAAGCATAGTGCCTCCATCAATTCTTCAATCGCTACCCACAATAAGAGTGGTAAACTAGATGATGATTGCTTTAAGAAAGTATCAACTGATGCCTTAACTAAAGGATTATCAAAGCTAGGATTCTCTGCTGATATATTCTTAGGTATGTATGATGACAACAAGTATGTTGCACAAGTAACCCAAGAGTTCAAGAAAGATGAAAAGAAACCTAAACTATCTGATGCTCAATTTAAAGCTATGAACAAGTTTATTGAGGATGGTAAATCTGATGTAGTTAGAAATAAACTAACTAACTATGAACTTACTGAAAAACAGAAAGAGTGGTTTACTGGAGTGTTTAAGGTTGAGAAAGCTATATCGTAATGGATTTAGAAAAGGCAAAATTAGACCTTGCTAGATTCGATAGTGATGAGGATTACTATGGGGATGCTTCTTATGTTACCAATTCAATGCTTGGTAGACTGAAGAAGTCCCCTAAACACCTCTCTCACTACTTGAAGTATGGCTCTGGAACATCACAAGCGTTAGAGTTTGGGAGAGCGTTCCATCTTTGCATCCTAGAACCAGATAAGTTTACCAAAGAGGTGGTCTTATATCAAGGTAGGAGGGCTGGTAAAGACTGGACTGCTTTCAAAGAGAATAAGAAAAACTATTTAATATTAAATCAAACTGAATTTGACTCATTGAGGTATATGAGGGATAGTATAATATCAAACGAAATAGCTAGAGACCTTATTGACAACTGCAAAAAAGAAGTCCCAATGGTTTGGGAAGATAGTGATACTGGAGTGTTGTGTAAGGGTAAAGCAGATGGAGTAGCTGATGATTATTTACTAGACCTCAAGACTACAAGAGAACCAAATCTATTTAACTTTAAGAGGAGTGCCATGAAGTATGGATACGACAGACAAACTGCGTTCTATCTTGATGGTTTCCAGAAGAGAGACTTTTGGTTTATATGTATAGAAAAGGATGCACCAAACAATCTGGTAATAGCATCTGCATCAAATGAATTTATTAACAGAGGTAGGGAAGACTACAAGCAATTATTAGTAGAGTACAAAAAGTATTTTATAGATAAGGAGAGTAAGGAGACCCCACAATCCTCATACGAAATTGGAATATTATGATTGAATTAAAACCTAGAAGAAATTATATCTTCAGATTAAAAGAGAAGTCTGCTGATGTGTGTAATCACATGGAGGGCATGATATTTGACCTTGTCAAAGAGGAGATAGGTGTAACTAGAGAAGAAATAAGGGGTCGAGGTAGAGATAGAGACCTTGTTATTGCTAGAAAAGTTATCGTAAATCTTCTTTCAAACTATCACAATGTACATGAAGATATTTCTGGACTATTTATAAATAGAGATAGAACTACATCTATATACTACATGAAGCAGTTTCTTGATGATTACAAGTACGATAGATTGTTTAGAACTGCGTATGATAAGATACTATTTAGAACTGAGTTTATTAACAATAAAAACATAACTCCTTATGAGTACAAAGAAAAACTTGAAAAAGAAAACAAGTGCCTCCAAGAGAAGATTGAAGGGCTTGGAGCCAAAGTCGAGGAGCTTGAGTCTAAAATCAGAGAGATTGAAGGGACTCAACAACCTTGCTTATCATAGTATTGTAAAGGCAAATTTCTGTAGCGACAGAGAGTTGAGGAACACAGAGTTCGATATACTTATCTTTGGTTCAGAGTTTGAATGCTTTGAAATGAAAGATGTAACAAACTATTGTCCTAGTGGTAGGACAACATCTATATATTCTCTAAAGTATTTACTTTCAGAGGACTTTATAGAAATACTTAAGGAAAAGTCTATGTACAACAATAGACTCTACTGCCTTACACAAAAGGGTAGATACTGCGTAACACAATTTTATAACCAACTTAAATTATTTTCAAATGAAGTTTAAACCTACTGATAAATTTTTTATCGTAAAGAGTGGTAAAATCCACCAAGCAGTTGTCATTGAGGTAACTGAAACAATAGGACTCCCTACAAAAGTAGGTAGCAGTAACTATGAGAAAGAGAGAAGGGTGCACTACGCTATCTTAGAAACAAAGATAGATGGAAAGGCACTATTTACAAGTTATTTTTTATCTAAAAATGATGTTATTTTCTCAAGTTATTTAAAAGCAGTTCGTTTTTTAAAAGAAAATGTTGTATATTTGCAAGCATCAGACGTTCAAGATTTCATAAATCAAGAGCGTGAGCGTGATGAATTACCATTTTAGTAACCTAATTTAATTAAATTTTTTATTATGAGTATTATTAACTTAAGTATCAATCTAGAAAAGATTGACAAAACAAAAATCATTGAAGGGAAAAAAGGAAAGTACCTTAATGTAACTATCGCTAGAAACAAAGATGGCGAAGACCAGTATGGAAACACGCACTATGCGTTCATATCTCAAACGAAAGAAGAGAGAACTTCTGGAGGAGATAAAACTTATTTAGGAAATGGTAAAGAGTTTGTCTTTGACAAAACTCCAACTACTGCAACTACTGAAGATAGTGGTTCAGACTTACCATTCTAAATGTTTTTTAGTTAGTTTAAAGGGGGTAGCGAAAGTTATCCCCTTTTTTTACCAAGAGTTTAACCCACTTAAATTTATATAATATGAAAGTACATAGAGACTTTAAGGGTATATGGATACCCAAAGAGATATACCTTCTCAAAGACCTCAACTGGACACAGAAGATACTTCTGATAGAGATACACTCTCTCGACAATGGAGAGGGTTGTTTTGCTACAAATCAATACTTTGCTAACTTCCTTGATGTAAGTACATGGACTATTTCTACTAGCATATCTAAGCTAGAAGAACTTAAACTTGTAACCACAAGAACATTCATGAATAAAGGTCAGCAACAGAGGAGAATCTTTACCCTTTTGAAAAACCTAAAGGGGTTTGAGAAAAACCCAAAGACCCCATTAGAAAAACCTAAAGAGGGGGTTGAGGAAAACCTAAAGCATAATAATACAACTAATAATACAAAGAATAATACTAACTCTTCATCAAAAACTGATGCCAAAAAATTAGAACTCTTTGAGCAGTTTTGGATTGATTATGATAAAAAGGTTGGTAAAAAGAGTTGCCAGAATAAATTTATGAGATTAAAGATGGCAGACATTGAAGACCTAATGACAAAGGTAAAACCTTATGTTGAGTCAACACCAGAGGTAAAGTATCGTAAACACCCTATCACTTGGTTAAACCAAGAGGCATGGAACGATGTAATAATAAAAGAGGAAGAGAAGAGAACGAAAACTTCAAACCTTATAATCGAAACTAATAAAGGAAAAATACTATTGTAAAATGAAAAAAGAAATTAAAGATGAAAACGCATTGGACATGATATTACTTGTTGCAATGTTTAGATGTTTTAACGAACAATTATACAACCTAAAAGGAGTTCACAAGAAAGTTTTAAAACAAAGATTCAATAGACTTTGTGGTGTAGCAAATCTCTACGAGAAAGAGGTTGTAAAATCACTAGGAGATAATGTTGGATACGAAAAGGTTTATGATGAACTAATGGATGTTATAATACAAGTGAAAGAACAGTTTGTTCTTGTAGATAAAAACCCTTTAAAATAAATTAATATGGAAAGTTTTTCAGATTATGGCATCTACATTGGGCGAAAGAGTGGAGGTCAGACAAAAGTAACTTGCCCAAAATGTTCTAAAGATAGAAAGAATAAATCAGAACCATGCTTGTCAGTGAACATTGACGAGGGGGTTTGGAACTGCCACCATTGTGAATGGACTGGTAAGTTAAAGAATGGTAACATGATACAGAGGGTTCAAAAGAAATCCTATGTAAGACCTAAACACAAACCATTACATGACCTATCACAAAATGTAATATCTTGGTTTAAAGGTAGGGGTATATCTTTGAAAACTCTAATTGAAAATAAAATTTCAGAAGGTAAAGAGTATATGCCACAGACCAGAAAAGAAGAGAATACTATACAGTTTAATTATCTTATGGATGGGGATTTGGTTAATGTAAAGTACAGAGATGGTTCCAAGAACTTTAAGATGGTTAAGGATGCAGAGAAGATATTCTATGGTATTGATGACATCATTTCAAATGACAATCAAGATGTACTAGACTGCGTTATTGTTGAGGGAGAGATAGATAAATTATCTTTCTGGGAAGCAGGTGTAACTAACTGTGTATCAGTTCCTAATGGAGCATCTGATAAAACAATGGACTACCTAGAATCAGCGATGAACATGTTTGAAAACATGAAGTCTGTATACATAGCAGTTGACATGGATGATGCTGGTAGAAACCTCATGTCTGAATTGGCTAGGAGGATTGGAAAGCATAAGTGCTTTAAGGTAAACTTTAAAGATTGTAAAGATGCTAATGAGTTTCTGGTAAAGCATGGTGCAGAAGATTTAGTTGAATGCTTGAGGAAGGCAGAAGGATTTCCAGTTGAGGGTTTGGTAACTGTAAATGATATATCTGGAGACATTGATAGGGTTTTTGCTGAGGGATTAAAGAGAGGAGACCTAAGTGGAGACAAAGCCTTTGATGAAATATTCTCTTGGGGCAAGGCACAACTTACAGTTGTTACTGGTGAATCAACTCATGGTAAGTCTAATTGGGTAGAAGACCAGATGATGAAGTTGGCAGTAAGGTGTGATTGGAAGTGGGCAGTATTCTCTCCAGAGCATTACCCACTAGAGCTTCACTTCTCTACCTTTGCAGAAAAACTAATAGGAAAAAACTTTAGTGGTCAGAGGGGAGAAAAAATGTCTGAGGATGACTTATTTGTTTCCAAAAGATTTATAAACAATAACTTTAAATGGATAAGACCTGAAAAAGATTTGTATACCTTAGATGATATTCTTAATATTGCAAAGGAACTGGTTTATAAGTTTGGAGTTAATGGTATACTGATTGACCCATGGAACAAGATGTCTCATGAGATTGGTAATAAGACTGAAACAAACTACATCAATGACCTTATGATAAAGTTAAATAATTTTAAACAGATGTATGATTGCCACATAATATTGGTTGCACACCCAAGAAAGATGGCTAAAAATCCTACCACTGGTTTGATTGAGATACCTACGCTAACTGATATAGCTGGTAGTGGTAACTTTAAGAATCAAGCTGATAATGGTATCACTGTTTACAGAAACTTTTCTAATAATGTTACAGAGGTATATGTCCAGAAGGTTAAGTTCAGACACATGGGTCAACTTGGTAGTGCTGACTATAAGTTTAACATGGTAAATGGTAGGTTAGAACCTATAGTTACTGCTGTAGGAGACCATAGACCAACATATAAACCATATTTTTTATCATAATGTTTTACAAAAAAAAGAAAGGAGTTCAAGTTAAAAAGGTTCAATACAAAGGTATTACCTTTGATTCAAAGCTTGAGCTTTTTTTTTATAAGGAGTTAAAGAAAGCAAAGATACCTTTTGAGTTTCAAAAGAAGTATGTACTGCTAGATAAGTTTAGGTATGATGGAAAAGCAGTCAGACAGATGACTCTGACTGTGGACTTCTACATACCTAAATGCAACTCCATTGTAGATACAAAAGGTTTTCAGAGGAATGATAATAAAATTAAATGGAAGTTATTGAGGAGACACCTACTAGATAATGGAAAAGAATATCATATTTTTTTACCAACTTCTCAGAAAAAATGCCTTGTTTTAATAAAAGATTTACTAAATTTGTTACATGATAAGTCTTAAATATATATTTAAAACAGCGATGACTAGGCAGGAGAAAGACCTTGCAAAGAAGATGGATAAGATAAAAACAGAAGTTGAAAGTTATCTTAAAAAGATAGATGAACAGCAAGGTTCTAACTATAAGTACATCACAAGTAGAGTATGTTTAACAAAAATTAAAAAGATAATAGATGAAATCTAAAGATATTTTAAAAGTGCATGAAAACTATGCACAAGAAAAGAAGAATACAATGTTTGATGCAGAGAAAGAACTTGAATCAATAGAGAAGGTTATCGAGAAAAAAGAGTGGACAGAGGTTGACCACTTGCTGTATGAAGCTCATATGATTAACACAAACTCTAAGGGAACAGATGTTATGCCAGAAGAAAAGGCTACTGCTAAGAGAAAAATCAAGAGAATATACAACAAGATAAAGAGCATTGACCCTTTCATGTACAACATTCTACAGGAAGAAGATAAGGCTAGTGTTGTTATAGAAGAATCACAAGACCAAAAATAAATTTATCCAGTCAGTTGGAGCGAACAGTTTTTGGAGGAAGATTTAATGTTCGTGTGGGTTATAAGGGGGGTTACTGACAGCCACCCCTTTTTTAGACCTATAGTTAAATGGATATAATAAAACTCTCCTAAAGTTTAGTTGCAGGTTCGACTCCTGCTAGGTCTACAAAATTATTTAATATGAAAGAAAAAAATACAGGTAAGAATTGGGTTAGCTATTCAAGAGAATACAAGAACATTGTTGGTGATGTCTCTAAGGAAAAAGCAAATACTGCTATAAGAATGAGGAGAGAAGGAAAGACTGTTAGAGATATAGCTTTTGAAATGGGACTAAGCATATCTAGAATATATGAATACTTAAGAAATGATGACGAAAAGTAATAAGTCAAAAACACCACCAAAAGGTTCTGTAAGATTTTCGATAACACTATCTGAAGAACAAAAGAAGGCAAAAACTATGATGTTAAAACATCCATTTAGTTTTGTTGTAGGGAGGGCTGGTAGTGGTAAAACTTTATTAGCTGTACAGATTGCACTAGACCAATTCTTTAAGAGGCAGTTTAATAAAATTATAATCACAAGACCTACAGTTTCTACTGAAGACAATGGATTCTTGCCTGGTTCTGAGAAAGAGAAGATGGAACCATGGTTGGTGCCAATAAAATCTAACATGAGAAAGGTTTACAATAAACCAGATAAGTTAGAAAAGATGGAGCAAGAAGAAGAGATAGAGCTTGTATCGTTAGCTCACTTTAGAGGTCGTACTTTTGACAACTCTATAGTTATAGTAGATGAGTTCCAGAATCTAACTAAATCACAGCTTAGAATGGCTCTTGGTAGGCTTGGTAAGAACTCAATGATGATACTGTGTGGTGATATGCAACAGATAGATTTAAAGGATGGAAACTATTCTGCTATACATGAACTTGCAAAAATAAAAGATTCTAAGTATGTTTGTAAAGTTGTTTTAGAGGACAACCATAGACATGAATCTATAGAAGAGATACTAAAACTATTAACTGGATATTAACCTATTTAAATTTAAATTAAAATGAAACAAGAATTTATTACAGACGAACAGATTAAGATGCAGGGTCTTCAGCACCTTCTAATCTATTATGAAAACCTATTAAAGAAAACAGATAGAGAAGACTTAATTGAATCCTCGCATAGATATATTGCAAAGATTAGGAGAACCATTATAAGAATGATGGAGGAGCCTGTCGTAAAAAAAGTAGAGAACAAAGTAGAAGCTTATAAGTAATATGAAAGACAACAAAATAATAGATTATTCAAGAACTAAAAAACCTAGCTATTACATTGGCTCTGTGTATGGATACGAGGCTAGAGCTATCATAGAAGACTTTGATTTATCTTACAATGTTGGGACTGCCACGACCTATCTCTTGCGTTGTGGAAAGAAAAAAGAGGAGGGAATAAGTGATGGAAGTAAACATATAGAGGATATACAGAAGGCTATAAATCATTTAGAGTTTGAGATAATTAAATTAAAAAATAAATATGGCGAAGTATAAGTGTAAATGTAAAGAGTTTGAGGTCAAAGGAAAGACCTCTATAAAAATAATTGAAGGTCAGGTAGTAACACCAGAAGCTTACTGCGAAGAATGTAAAACCTATGGAGAAACCAAGAGAGACCATCAAGGATTTGGTGGTATTATAAAAAGAAGAGGTGGAAAGGTAGGTAGATTATAATTAAATTATGGCAAAGAAAAAAACACCAAGAGGGGTTAGTGAATTACACATTGATGGTAAAAGGTTTAAAGTACCTATGGCTGTACATGCTTTCATAGACCAGCAACACAAAGTAAACACTGCTACTCAACAACAGATGGGTCAGCTTGTGGAAATTATTTATAAGATAGTAGAAGAAACTAAATACGAGTTCCCTACTGGAGATAAGATAATGGCTTGGCAACACATGGCTAAAGATGCTTGTAAAAAGTATGGAGAGTATTTAGAGTTATCTAAAAAACAAGAGAGCGAGACTCCTTCTGAACAAGAGAATGTGGAAGAGTCTGAACATCAGAAAGCTTAATGATAGATATTTCATCCTTCTGACCTTTCCTAGTGTATAAACTATAGAGGGCATCCTTAGCTTTGGATACCCTCTTTTTTTTATCTACTAACTTCTCGCAAAGCTTTGCTAGGTCAGTGGTCTGCACTATAATAAACTCATCTACTAACTCAAACGCTATGTATGTAGCCTTACCATAAAGCCAACCATCATTACCCCTTACATTTTTAAACTCCACCCATATAATATCTGGGTTAACCTTTTTATCCCACCTGCTTATTTTCTTTAGTGCTTTTACATCTACAGAAAACTCCCTAACATCTTTCCAGAATAAAAAATCTATGTGTTCTGTCCACTGTCTCTTGCCTTTGATTTCTTTCATCAAGAAACCTCTCTTGTGTAATATGTCAACAAAACTAAACTCTCCTGAGTTACCTCTTCTTATAGATTCTGGGTTATACATCTTCGTAATTTACAGTTAGTATCACATCAGTTCCTGCTGATGCTTTAGCAAAAATACTGTTTTTATGTTCTACAAACAAATCATTCGACTCGTCTATAATGCTAATTGATACTTGTGCTGGTAAATTAAAAGTTATAAATGTAGTTTTTGAATCTTTCGTACCCTGTTCAATAGTAATAAGTCTAGATGTGGTAGCGTTTGTGTTTGTTAAAAACATGTTAGTAACTTTTGTACCACCCCTTGATAATGACCTAAATATTTTTGTTGATGTAGTTGAAAGTGTATGTTGTGAGTTTATCATAATATATTAATTAAGGTGTTGTTGTATATTCTGCACTAGTTCCACCCAAGAAAGTTGACCAATCATACTCTATTACTGCTGATACCCAAAAAAATCTATTAGCATTTTGCATATCTGCTGACTGCTGTATTGATATAGCCATTTTATCTGTAGACTCAAAATGTTTAGCGTTGTCAAAAGCAAAGTGAAATACATGATGGTCATCTGTTTGTGTTGCTGCAGGAATTGTAACTTCTGTTTCTTCTATAGTCCAAGGATTAGTATATGATTGACCACAAGGTGATGTTTCAATACCTATAGTTATGTTTCCATCGTTGTTGTGCATTTGAGCCATGTGTACAGTCACAGAAACAACTCTACCATCTGCTGGCATAACCATACAAGCTTCTTCTTGATAGTTTACAGTTTGCTCAATGTTAGTAACAAATGGCATATAATGTTTTGTAGTCCCTAAGTCATCTACAAAGTTCATTGGAAATATTTGTATAACTTTTTGACTAGAAGAACCAGTACCTCCATTAGCTACTGGAAGAATACCAGTAACATTATCTGTCAAGTCTATATCGTTTGCTGTAATTTCTTGACCAGACAAACTTAAATAATCTTCTCCTGCTAAAGTAACATTAGTAGAGTTATCTGTACCAGCAGCATCCACACCTAGTGCAGTTCTAGCGTCACTTGCTGAAGCAGAACCAGTACCACCATTTGCAATAGGCGTTGCACCTGTAACATCTGCTGTTAAGTCTATGGCGTTTCTAGTAATCTCTTGACCAGATATTGTTATGTAATCAGGAGTACCAGCCAATGTTACGTTAGTAGAGTTATCAGTACCAGACACGTCTACATTTAGTACAGTTCTTGCAGCAGCAGAATCAGCAGCAGTTACAAGTCCAATCATAGGTGCGTCAGTCTGAACAGACTTAGCGTTAGAGTCCCCAAGAAATATAGCATTGTCATCTAAGTTAGGAACATCATTACTACGACCTGTAGCAACCACCTCAATCATACCACTGTTTTGTTGAGACCTAGTAACTACACCTACATTCTGTATTAGTTTTGCTTCAGTAGTAGGCTTTGTGTTTGTCAAACCACCACCAGAAGCTACATAAAGAGTGTCTCCTACAGAATAGGCTTGAGTGTCTACATCTTCTAAATTACCTATAGATATTACATAACCATTATCATTTAAAGAATAGTCAGCATCTGCCAAACCAAATGATGGCATTTTATTAGCATCATCACAATCAGCTTTTTGTACCTCTGCTCTGTCTTGACCACTGTTGTATCCTGATATATATACTGGGTCACCTTTAACAACAGCTTCTTTAAATCTAACTGGAAGTCTCACTTTACTAGCTTCAGAGTCTCCACTACCCCCAGTCAAACTGTTAGTTGTTACCTTACCATCAGCATCTACAACAAGAGCTGTGGTCTCTGAACTGCCTTGAAGATTTTCAAAGTAAACATCATTACGAAACCTAGATATAAAATCCCATATATGTTGACCTATCCATCTCATTAATACTTAAACTCTTTTACTTGTTTTATAAAGGCATCAGAAGTTCCATGACTATCAGCTTTTGTGTTGTAAAAATTAGACCAATAATCAGCTCTACCCTCAACTGTATCTGGAACTGGGTCAGGAACCTTACCATACATCATCCTTGCACCTAAAGCATTTAACAATGGGTCTGTTTTAAAGTCTTGATATGAAGCGTTCATAATATCATAACCAAAGTTTTCTTTAATTTTTTGGTGATATTTCTTTAGACCTGGATGAGACTTTATATCCTTAACTGCATCAATGCCAACCTTTGTTAATTGAAATACATTCTTTCCAGCCCTAGTATCTCTTCCCATTTTAGATTCTATTATAGCAGTTTCTTTTAGAAGGTCAGAAGCTCCTGGGAAAACCTTTTCTATCTTAGATATATTATCTAGTGTCATATCTGTAAGAGAAACCTCTTTCTTTTTTTCTGCTGGTGGGTCTCCACCATTCCTTGCCTTTAACATTCTGTCTCTGACAAGCTTCATCATTAAACTCATAATTATAAATTTATTAAAACTAAATCTGTTTTTATTTCTTTCAAGAAAGAGCTAACATTAAATCCCTCTGAATCATATCCAGAAACCTTACTGTATCCTACAATATTTAGGTCTGGGAACCTTAACAACATATACTTTATATATATTCCTAAAGATTTTTTTTGTGCTCTAGATATAGTGTTCCTTGTAAAGCCATTGACCACACCACCAACATAAGCAATGTGTCTAGAGTTATTCTTTAGGTTTTCATAATCCTCTTTGTATATCCAGTTGTCTATCCTTTTAGGATTGTACTGCACTAAAGACTCTATTGTTCCATCAAGTTTTATAACATCTTGAAAAGAACATATCTTTAAATCTTCATCATCAGCATGAGATTTAGCTATAGAGCCTCCTGATATATTAAAATCTTCTTCAGTCAAAGTAGAGTGTATTACTAAATTTTTCACTATCCTATATCATCATATATTATTACAACCTCTTCACCCCTATCTAAAGCATCTGCTATTATAGGATATATCCTTTTGTACGCTTGACCAGAGTTTCCCACAAACCCATCTCTTGCGATAATGTTGTTTGTTTGCGTATCTCCAACGATAAGGCAGCCACTAGTGTGTTCATCAGTATTCCCAGTATGTATAAGAATATACTCAAAGCCAGGAACATTAGTGATATGAAGCATGCCACGATGAAAATCACCATACCTTTTAGTGTATTTCTTATGGAACCCTCCTTCTTTTCTGTACTTGATTTCATATTCTCCTTTTGGTATTCTGGTTTCGTGCATTACTTTTTCATCTCTAGCTTCATCCTCTAGAGTGTAGCAAGCAAACTTGTCATTAATAAATAACAAACCATTTGTAGAGTCTTCTCCACTACTAAACCTTAATACTGTTAGTTCCATTAATATTTTTTCTTGTAAGTATTTTTCTTCTTACTTACCTTAACCTTTTTCATTTTGTTAGCAGCCTTTGGCTTACTTTTTGTTTTGTTTTTATACATCTTTCTCTTTTTTTTGTGAGCTCCCTCCAAAGAAGAAGTCGATTATTGTGTTTACTTTTGCTGACATTGCTCCAAAGATAGTAGAAATAAAACTAATTTCAAACTCTCCCATGTCAATACTACCACTAACAAAGTGTTGAAACATTACAAAGCTAATACCAAAATAAGCTACAGTAAATAAAGTTGCTAGAACTTTTTGTATAATAGCATCATCTTTGTACATATCTCTAGCAGACTTTCTATCCTCTACCTCTTTTGCAAATGCTTCTTTCTCTGCTTCTAGTAGTAGTTTTTTAAGCTGTAATTTAGCTTCTTCTCTCTCTTTATCTGTTGTGATAACTTTATCTAATATACCCTCAGCATTATCTACTACCTTACCAAGTATACCACCTAATAAATTATTTATCATCTTCTATTTCTTTTAATTCTTCTAATACTTTTTTTATCTCAGTACATTTCTCGTACTCCTCAGTATATACAAAGTAATCCATACAAGTATTAAGAACCTCAACAACATCCCAATCACCATCATAATCAAATGGTAGTGCAAGATACTTGCCTTCCATAGAATCTAATATATCATCAAGATTTTTGTCATTGACAATTATCTCGTATGCGTTGTTCATTGCTAATTGTTCAAGTTGTATTTCTTCTTTTAAAGTCATGACCCACAGTTTTCGCATTCTTCTGGATTATCTAAGTTGCATGATGGTTGTTCTTGTTCTTCTAAAGACTTGCACCAAGATTCAAAAAACTTATCATCATCTAATTTATTTTCTTTTACTTTGTTTCGTACAGCATCAGCCATGATACAAGCACAAGTTATTAAATTTCTTTCACAATCGCAATTTACATTTTTGTTTTCCATCTGTTCGTTGTTCATATTTCTAGTATAATCGTAATAGTATTTACTTTTTTTTATCATGCTCTTCTTACTCTCTTAGCTATTCTCTTTGTGTATTTTGCTTTTTGACTACCAGACTTAGAGGCACTCCTTTTCCTCTTATTAGTGGCTGCCTTTTCTGATTTACTTAAAGATTCTCTAACCTTCTTTGGTAAGTATCTTCCTCTCTTAGCTCTTGGTTTTTTCTCATCACCCTTAGTGACATAACCCCATTTTTGTTTTGTCCACTTAGACAGCTTGTTACTAGATGATTTCTTACCCTTGTAACCACCACCAGCTTTCTTATACCTAGCAACAGCTAATTGTGCCTTACGAGCAGACCACTGTCCAGCTCTACCACCCTTACTACCAGCCTTTACTCTGGCAACAATTCTTTTCCATAATCCTGGTTTTGTTTTCTTAGCTGACATTATTTTATTATTACTTTAGTAGTTATACTCAAATCATTTTTATTTACTTTAATTAAATAAAAACCTCTCTCTAACTCCACGTCTGAAATATTTTTATCTTTATAGACAATCTCTCCTAAATTATTATAAACTATAATATCTACTATAGATTTAAAACTAATCAATCCACTTGAAGGATTTGGGAATGGTATTATTCCCATTCTTTCAAACGAAGTTATATCTGTAGGACCTGACCAGCCATCTACACAGTAGGCATATAATCCATCACACCCATCATCCCATGTTGTATTACAGCAGTATGGGTCTACCTGTATCACCCACTCAAAACATGTATTAGGAATGTAGTATACATTACCAGAATTACAGCCAGCAGAATAATAACAGGATGAGTCTGACATATTAGCTTCTGAATTATAGTTAATAGCGTTGACATCAGTGCAGCCAAACAAAGGATAAACACAAGACCCATTATCAGTATTTGCATTATCATTATAATTAATTGCTGTGCTGTCTGTACATCCATAATAAAAAGGTATGCAATTACCATTATCTATATTTGCTTCTGAGTTATAATTAAACATTGTGTTATCTGTGCAACCATAAACAACGTCTATGCAAGAGTTGTCGTTAACATTAGCTAGTGGATTGTAGTTAAATGCTTCAGAGTCAGTACAACCTAAGACTGGTAGTATGCAACTACCATCATCAGTATTAGCTAAAGAATCATAGTTAAGAGCCTCAACAATCATACACCCCTCTATTACAGCTATACAAGTGTCAGGTACATTTGCATTAGGATTGTAGTTAAATGCTAGTTCATTCATACAGCCTTCTACAACAGCAATACAAGAATTTTCTAGCTCTACGTTTGCCTCAGGGTCAAAGTTTAGTGCTTCTTCATCCATGCAACCTAATACTATTAAAGTCTCACAAGTTTCATCGTCAAAGTCTGCGTCTTCATTGTACTCTAAATATATTGGATTAGTGCAGCCTAAAACATAATAGCAGCTTTCATCGTCTGTATTGGCAAGAACATTATAATTTAATGATGTATCATCTGTGCAACCATAAATTCTTTCTATACACTCATCACCACAATAAGGCATTCCATTAACTATTACAAAAGGAACTATAGGACTAGCAAATCCTCCTGGAGCATCAATGGCTACGTGCTCCTCAGAGTATACACTATACCCACATTGTACTGATGTAAACTGAGACTGTTGCGTTATGTTAAACTTAACACTAATAGGTTCTGATATGCTTAACTCAAATGTAAACGTAGTATCAAAACCATCATCAAGAGTAAATATGCCTAGAAAGTTATTGCCTTGAAACACTTGTAGATATGCTCCAGCCCAACCATTACCAGCTAAATCTGTTAGTTCAAGCGTATGTGTACAACTATCTATTAGTATATCTGTGTTAGCTGAATCTATATAATTATAAGCTAAAGAGTCAGTACAGCCAAATACTTTTTCTGTAAAACACATCCCTGTATCTATTGTTGCTATTGGTAGGAACTCTAAAAAGCTATCATCCATGCAGCCAAATATAGGTGGAGGGGGAGCACAATCTTCTACTGTAAATCCATGATAAGAAGCAAATCCAAAATTGGCTGAATCCATTTCAACTAAAGTATCATTACATCTTACTAAATAGTATGAGCCATCTTGTCCACCCCATAAACTGCCTTGCATACCATCTCCATATCCATCACTTATCACAAAATCGTAATCACCATTAGGTAGGCATAGCTGTGTAACTTGAGGTGAATAATCAACTATATTATCGTAGGGACCACCAGTAACTACTGTATCTAAGTTATCATCTAATATAGCCCAAGAAGTTTCTTCTGGGTATTGGTCTGGATTAATAACTATATCTAGATACGTACCATTAGGACATTGAGCAAATGCTGAAGCCATGGTAAAAACCACAACCATTATAAAAGCGTATAAAAATTTAGTAAAGTTGTTCATTAGAATTTACTTATTATAAGTTCATCAATATAATTTTGTATTTCTTTTTTAGTAGCAACCATTTTAAAGCTAATGTCTGCTTGAAATCTTTTTACTTCTTCTCCATCATCAAACACTACTATCGTTGGAACAATAGCTATTTCGTATTTAGTTTGATTGTTATCTTCTTCTATTAATAGAGTTTGTTTATCGCATTCTTTTAGTTTTGAAAACCAAACAACATCATTAGATGAATTAAAGTCTGCATTAAAATGTATTGCTTCTATTTGAGCAAAAGCACCATTAGAAAACAATATTAATATGTAACTAAAAAATATTTTCCAGATTGCTTTCATTATTTTAGTGCGTCAATTTTATCTTCCATTCTAATCATACGCTCTTCTAGCTTTTCCACATTACGCTCTGTGTTCTTAATAGACTGTCGTATATTAACATCCTTCATGTCAAACTCCATTTTAGAAATTTCAGGTTCTGGAAGTTCTTTAGCTTCAGCTATATCTGCTTGCAGAGAAAACCACATTCCTATTAGTGTTGCCATTGCAAATCCAACACCTATTAGTGTTTGTATACTTATTTTAAAGCTTGTATTCTCGCTTAGTTCTTTTGCCATTACTAAAAAATTCTATAGTTTATTCCAAATTTAAAATCATACCACTCTCTATCCCAATACTTATTATACTTACCTTCAATAAAGCAACCCACATTTTTATTCACTTTATATCCAAATATTAATCCTCCTGAATAGTCATACCACTGTTCTCCATCATTAAAGTTGTGATATGAATATGCCTCGCCATCATCATAATGATAAGGCATTAGATTACCCCATGTGTGTAGCCAAAAATTTTTTTTATAGTGATAGAAATCAAACCCAACAACTAACGAATACTGCCACTGGTTATCTAGTTCACTCCTTTTCTTTTCTACATAATCCTCTAGAACTTGAGGGATAACAACATTATTCCAGATAGAAGCGTTTTCAGCAACTAAGCTACCATCTGGAGCTCTATATTCAGATTCGTATACATCTACGCTATAACCTTCTTCAATCGCTAAACAAGTATAGTGTAGCTCTCCAGATAAAATTAACCACTCCTCTAGTGGGTCATAACCATAAGGCTCTGCAAGTCTTTGTACAGCTCCTAAATTAAAAGATAGTTTTTTCTTTCCATTAATTCTTAACCTCTGTGTTGCTTCGTAATATTCTATATCTGCAAATCCTTCTTTAACATATTGTACTTTTGTAAACCACAATGGTTTAACATATCTAAGAAAGTGATGTTGGTCTAGATACTCTATTCCCTCTTGTCTCCTGTAATCTATTTCAAACAGGTATTCAAATGATGCCCTTCCTATATTAGCAGCATCAGAGAAAGAAGTTTCTGTACCATCTTTAAATGGTGATGTACCTTCGTACTGAAACCTTTGTATCTTCCTAATCCCCATAGACAATGAATAATCAAATGGGGTAAATACTGTGTCGTAAAGTAATGTGCTTTTGTCTACAGAATAAATATTTTTATCTGCTAAAGATGTTCCACCATTAGCAGCCACATAAAATGTAGAAAACTTAAAGACTTTCTTAATTTGTGCGTTTGTCTCAAGTGTATAAGATAGTAATATGAAAATTAAAAAAAATAGACGCATGTGCAAATATACTATTTTAATTCCTTTTTAACAACTTTTCTCAACTCATAATCATATATGTAGTCTCCAGTGGATACTTGCTGTATTGCTTCTCTCTCAACATCAGAAACTACATACTTCCTAAATATGGAATTTATTTCTGAAGTAGTTACAATACCAAGCTGTGCAGCAATCATTAAGTTTGATGCCACTTTTTGTAGTTCTGAATTACTTACATTCCTATGAGATGGTATTATTGGAAATGCCTGTCCTATATACATTGATATTTGATTTCTCTTTCCAATATATATATCTTTCTCTGCTGGCATCTTAGTCATCTTGTAAGCTCTATTAGAGTTCATCCCTAACTCTTCTAGATTTACCCTATGATTATATAGTGTTGAAAATGTTTCCTGTAACTTTTCGTTTGCTTTTTCTAAAGCATTGTCTTTCTGACTGTTGCTAACATCATCCTTACCTGCTACATCATAATACAATCTAGAGTTTAGCTTTGAATCATCAACAGCATCTTGCACCCTAAAGTAGTATTGTTTCTCTGCATTTAACTGTGATATTCTAACACCACCAAATGTAGAAACTAACTCTTTAAGCAAGTCTTTATCAGGGTCAGCCATCTTCATGAAAGATTTTACTGTACCAGGAGTTAATACTTTAGCTATATGATTAAATCCTTTTACAGCAATACTTCCTGGGTCATCAGTTTCATTATATATTGGATTACCATAGCCATCTCTGTTTGAATTAACTTCTAGTATAGCTTCTGTTACAGGCTCCATACCTAAGAATGGGTCAAATGTTTCTCTTAAAAACTCCATTACAGAATCTTCTTCTCCAGAAACCATGTTAAATAAAGTTTTACCAGACTTCTTAATATGAGCATATGGGTCAAGAGAACTAAAGTCGAAGTAGTAAACATTACCATCTTCAAACTCTACAGGTACTAGGTCTGAATTTCTAGACCATGGTGCAACCTCTAGCTGTAGTGCTTCTGTTTTTTCTTCATCCCAATCAGGTAATAGATTTCTCACAGCAGCAGCGATTAATGTAGCAAGTGAACTGGCAGTTAATAATCCAACAGCTCTTCTTTTACCCATACCACTAACTACCTCATTATCAGACTTAATCATCTTAGGAGTGTTTGATATATGATTTATAGTGTTTCTAGCCATCTCTGAAACAAACGATGGGAATGTACCAACAAGAGGGAACTTTCTAATCTCTTTAATAGCATGTGGTATTTTACTATATGTTGGCATATGATTCAACACATCGTCAGAAGCCATCTTATCTATCTGCTCTTCTGTAGCGTTAGGATACGCTTTAGTATAATCTTGTTTAAGATTGTAAAAAGCAAATATTTTCCAGTAATCATCTTCTGCCTGATACGCTTTCTGTGCTATGTTAGAAGCTCCTTGAGTAACTAGTTTAGCTTTATTAGTAAACATCTTTGTTGTAGGAATCTCTTCACCCATAGTATCGTTGATGATAGCCTTCAATTCACCACTGTAAGCTCCATCTCTTATCACTCCAAGTTGAATTAATTTTCTCAACTCAGACTCATTCCACCTTCCATCAGTTTTTAATTTATCAAACATATACTTGTGAGAGTTTATGTTAAATGGATTGATACCAAAAGAACCAACAACTAGTGTGTTAGATAAGAAGTTTCTAATATGCGTTTGAACACTTAGTATCGTTGCTCCATACTTAAACATGTAGTTTGCAGTCATTAAAGATTGCATCAACATACCATTTTGATTTGGCTCTGATGTAAACATTTTAATAACCTCAGCAAACTCAGGTGTTGTGTATAGTGCCTGCCCTTGAGTTAGTGGGTAATACTGACTATACTTAGTTGACTCTTCTTTGCTAATTCTTTTTGGGAACTTTTGACTATCATATTTGTCAGAAAGAAATCCTTCTTGGAAACCTATCTCTCTTAATCCAGATAAAAATTTACTCTGCTCTATTATGTGTATTAGTTTAGAAGATGTTTTATAGAAGTTTGATACTGGGTCTTTAGATTCTCCCATAACATCTCTCATCCAAGTAGGAATATCTTTCCTTCTTTTAAATGATTTAACATCCCTCTTAAGTAAATCTTTAGCTCTGAAGAAAGCAAGTGGATTATTACCAATCCCTTTCATCTCTGCAAATACTTCGTTTAATATTTCTGTGGCAGCATTTTCTGTAAGCTCTATACCCATCTCATCGTAAGATTTTCTTAATTGATATACAGCGTTATTCCAAACTTCAGGAGCTACCTCATAGTTTGGGTTTTCAAAAACATCATAAGTTCTGTTTACATACACCCCAATATTACTAGCAACAACAGCCTCTAAATCTCCCTGAACCATACCCTCATCAATCAAGTGTTGAGAAAGCGAGTCAATATAATCTCTCATCCCTACAATAGATTCTTGTATACTTGGAGGTAACATTTCTACCAACTCATAAGTTCCTGTTAATGATGAGTTTATAGCTTCAAGAGTTTCTTTATCTAACTCTTTACCATACTCTTTTTCTACAGCTATCTGAAACTTATCAACAATGTTTTCAACATCAAACATCTTTGCTTTTGTTTCGTTAAGTTTCTTAATACTAGCCTCGTAAGTTTTCTTACTCATCAAGCCTCTAGTAGTAAAGTTCTTCTTAAACTGTAGTTTAGCATTAGTGCCATTGAAACTAAAGAACCCATTGTCTTGAATCCTTATGTTGTCCATGTGTATCTGTAGTGGAGGAAGCTTAGACTCTTTAGCCCTTAGAGATATTGCACCAAGCAATGCTCCATTCTTTGTGTATCCACCAAGCTTTTTATTTCTCTGTGCTGTATCACCTTCAAAGTATTGCTCTCCCTCAGATGTAAGTGCGTAATTCATTAAGTTAGAAATGTTTACTCCAGCCTCTGTATTTATTCCTAAAAACTCTCCATTGATTGTAATTGGATAGCCAGGATGTATTTGTTCTCCTCTAGGATTTTGTGAGTCTATTTTACCTACACTCATGATTGTTCCTCTTGGAACCTTTGTCAATTCATTCTTTGTGTTTTCAGACTTCAAAGGCATTGACTTTTCTAGTGTTAAGTCTAACATTTTAGATATATTAGGAAACCCTTTATACTCTCCAGTCTCAAACTTAGCATTAGGGTTCTTAACTTCCAATACTCCTGCTGCACCCATAGAGTCCATAAAGTCTCTACGAACATCATAGGTTCCATTATCTATTAATAAACTTCTTAAGTCTTCAATAGAATTTATAGTTGAACCATGTATTTTAGCAAATCTTTTATTCCCAGTCTTTGTAGTTTGATTTATCTTTTCATTTATAAAAGAAATTGCTTCTATTTTGGTAAGCTCTCCTCTCTGTATAGACTCTTCTAACTCAAGAATATATAGGTTAGCAAACTCTTGGTTACCCCTGTGAGATATAGGACCTTGAGAAACAATAACCATGTACATATCTTTTGTCTTATATGCCATGTTCATAAACGAACTAAAAGCAGCATCTGTTGTAGATGCCCATAGAGCATTCTTATCAGCATACTTTTTACCAAACAAAGGACCACCATTTATATCTACCTGAATATTAGAACCTTCTCTATATCCAGTATATACTCCAGTTCCCATTAGGTCTCCAGGAACAACAAGTATTAGCTTACCCTCTAGTTCTTGTAGGTTAAATATTGGTAATCCACCAAACTTAGATTCTTTTGGTTTAGAATATCCAACCCTTTCAAAGAATCCTTCTGGAACTTCTGCAAGTCCAAATGGTTGTCCCTGTGGTGTGTCTCCCAACATATCCATCTTAGACTCTCTTGGCTCTCTAGATTTAAAATCTATATCTTCTATAACAATATCCTCAATAAATTCTGATGGCATATTTCCATTTCTATCCATGTAGTCTTTACTGAAATCACTCTTCATGAATCCAGTCATAGGATTAAATCCTTCTACATTTCTTAAATAAAATTTACTCTTATCAAAGAACCATCTTGGAATAGTTATCCTAGTTACATCATCTATCTCTTGTATGTTTGCTATAGATTTTGGAAGGTAGTTAAACTTGTAACTTCTTTCCTTAGACCTATCTTCAGAATACTTAATTGCTTTTCCTGATGCAGTTTCCCCATGTAATCTATCTGAGCTTATCTCAAATGTCATTGGGTCATTCTTAATCTTGTCGTATCTTTCGTTATACTCTTGCTGTGCTTTCTCCCAAAGTTCTCTTTGTATCTGGAACTTTTTAGATGAGTCTTGCATTTGTTTTAACAAGTCGTACTTAGATGTTATCTGTGATGAAGATAATCCCTTATCACGACCATACATCATCTTCCATCCAGTCATCTTAGAAAACTTAACTGTCTTACCAGTCTTCTTTTCTACTGCCTCAAAAGCTTTGTCTTGTGGGTTTGTTTTAGCAACATTCTTAGCGTAAACTAGCCCACCTATTTGAATTACTTCATCAGCATGTAGAACAGGCATGCCATCAGCTCTATCATAGAAGTACGAGTGCCTAAAAGGATTCATACCTATTTGAGACCAAGTATCATCGTTTATTATAGATGCTATAAAGTCCATAGCATTCTGTCCCTGCTCTTGTGGTGTTGCCCCCTCTATTGGAGACCACTCACCCTGCATCCTAGCAATGGTAGCCTTACCCATTCTCTTACCACCTGGCTTTAATTCAGCATGCCTAGCAATATTCATGGCAACTACAGGGTTAGATGTGAAGTCTACATTCTTTATCTTAGCAACATTACTGTATGACAAAGGTGCACCAGTAGTACCACCCTCATGTACAGTGATAGCCCATATATTACTATTAGTGTAAGCAGGTATATCTAATCTTAATCCAACTGATTTACCTTCCTCAAACTGTAGGTTTATCTTACCCTCAGATTTTACACCAACAGCAGTAGATATATCTTCAGCTTTTGCTGGCTCAATAAAATCTATAATTGGTTTGATTGGACTGTATTGATTTACTGTAGCAAGATATTCTTCTTGTGTAATCTCTTCGTTATAGTATGCTTCAGCAGCATCTCTAACAATGTTATTTCTTTCTGTTATAGCCCTGTCTCCTCTACCTATTTTAGATGGTGACCACTGAAGTTTTGATTCTTTAACATTAAGTTTTTCAGTAAACAAAGAGGAGTCTGTAAATATTATGCTTTTTTCTTGAGTGTCTTCAGTCATGTCTAACAAGGCGTTTCTTCTCTGCTCTTCTGTAAGGTTCAATCTTCTTTCTACATTTCTAGATTCAACCTCACCATAATTTGAATAATAAGCCATATAAGCAGCTACATTAGTGCCATCTTCTTTACGAAGATTATCTAGCTCTGATGCTTGGCGTTCTAATCTATTTCTTCTTTCTGTTAAAGAATTAATCTCAGATTGAGTAATGCTGCCACTATTTTCTATTTCCCTAGTTATCTTAGCTATAGAGCTATCAATCTCACTTAAAGCACTAGATGGACTGCTTCCACCTTCAAAATTTTCTATATCTTGAATGTAATGCTGTACTTCATGAATCAAAGTCTGCCTAACCAACTCTTCTGTAGAACCCCTTCCCACCTCTAATACTATCTGAGGAAGATTGTCTGGAGTATACAATCCATTATAAGAGCCTCCAACCTCTCCTTCCTGAAGGTAACTATCTTTCTTTACTAAGACATTTATTTTGTTTATATCTTGTAAGGTACCAGCAAAATCACCTGTGCCATATAGCTCAGTAAGTTCACCTAAGTTAGCTAATTCAGTAAGCTTTACAATATCGCCAGACTTAATACTTTCAATATCTTTCTTTAGACTAAGTGGCATCAATTCATATCTCCACTGACCATCTTTTCCAAGCTCCCACCCTGTCTGTCTCTTTATTAAAAGTGGGTCTTGATTTTCTTTTGTCATCTGCTTGGCAAGAATGTAATTATCAAGCCTTAGATTATCAAGATTAGCACGAACTCCTATTACAGAACTTTTTGGTCTTATAGGTCCTTCAATCTCTATCTCTTGTTCTTCTTGTACAACAACAGGGGTATTGACTAAATTACCAAAGTCATAACCAATACTATACTTAAACGCACCATCTCCTAACTGAATTGTGCTGAAGTAATTGTTCATACCTTGGTCAGTTACTATCGCACCAGTGGTAGGTTCCATCTTACCAATATTCTCACCACTTGTATATATCATACCAACACTGTGAGCTACAGACTCTTGACCATATTTAGTTCCAAAGTATATAGCATCAGCTATAGTCATTCCCTTAACAAAGAAAGACTTCTCTGACCTATCATACATTCCATCTATAGATATTGGATTGTATCCTCTTTGTATAAG
>VMHT01126508.1_pt1 | contig 60316 bp, 45 predicted proteins | sample 4693611 | NCBI WGS metagenome assembly VMHT01 (sample SAMN12280063, study PRJNA550983) | marine metagenome | isolation source: seawater sampled from same location over 5 years 0.02-0.2 micron viral filtrate | place: USA: collected off the coast of southern California halfway between the port... ...
AGGTATAAAAGTATGATTTTATTAAGTTTCGGAACTAGACCAGAGTGGATTAAGATTAAGCCATTGCTAGACCAAATGGACGGCAACATTCCATACCGCCTTCTCTTTACAGGTCAGCACGTAGACCTGCTATCAAAAGTAGGAAAAGATAAGGATTTAGTCAAGTTAGAAATCAAAGACGGTCCTAACCGACTTGACTCTATCGTGAGTTCCGTTATGAATTTGGAAGAGATTTTTGAAGGTGTAACCTCTGTTTTAGTTCAAGGGGATACTACTTCTGCTTTCTCTATTGCTCTTGCTGCTTTTCACAGAAGGATCAAAGTAATCCATCTGGAGGCGGGTCTAAGAACATACGATAAAAATCAACCATATCCAGAGGAATTTAATCGACAAGCCATTTCTAGGATTGCCGACGTTCATCTTTGCCCAACAACAATGTCGAGAGACTTTTTAAAAAACGAAACAACTCAGGGCAGAGTAGAAGTCGTAGGCAATACTGTGTTGGATAATCTGCGAGGGATAGAAACTAAGTATACAAACAAAGTTATTGTAACGATGCATCGCAGAGAAAACCACGACAACATGGATGAATGGTTTAAAGCTATTGATAAGATTGCCGAAGCCAACAAAAACTTGGAGTTTATTATTCCTCTGCATCCAAATCCTAACGTTCAAAAGCACAAGCATTTGTTAAAAAACCTTAAAATTGTTGAGCCAGTAGAGTATAATAAATTCATAAAGTTGCTGGCTAAAACAAGGCTCGTTATCACTGATTCTGGCGGCTTACAAGAGGAAACTTCTTTTCTAAAAAAGAAATGTATTGTATGCCGAAAGAAAACAGAAAGACTTGAGGGTGTCGGCACTTTTGCTTTAATGTGTCTTGAACCAGAGGATTTGGAAGGTCTTTTCAATCAAGTCAACGCAGATCATATACCTGTTGGAGACTGCCCCTATGGAGATGGATACGCTGCCCAAAAAGTGTATGAGGTCTTAAAGGATGAAGTTTGAAGAAGATTTTTTCAATCTGCTTGGAAAATTAAAAAGAAACGAACCATTTGCATACACTCGCTTTTCTGATGGCGAGATTTGTGTTATGCAAGATAAAGAGTTAAAACTGGCTGACGATCACGTTGTTATGGGAGAGACCCATTATAACTTTGGTTACTCAGCAGACGACCACAAACATTACGATCCAAGCCAGCACGGCTTCCTAAAAGACATTCTAATCGAGGCTTACAAATACAAGAAAGAAAACTATTTTGTTGGTGGCATATGTAAAGACTGTACCTGCGCCTCAAAGGAATTCGCCCCTTGGATGCATGAATTATATGGTCAGGTAGATGACAATCTCACATCTGCAAACTTACTTGTTAACTCAAACTACCCCCTGTTCGTCGGACACTTTATTCCAGAGTTAAAAAAGAAAAAAGTTGTCTTTATCTGTAGTGAGAACGCTGACCTATCTAATAGCGGATTTGACGTTGCAAAAGATTTTCGTGTGGGAAAAAATTGTATTGTTAATGATCACCATTTAGTAGTTGACATTAAGCAGTGGATCGACGATAATAGTATAGAAGACCACGTATTCTTGTTTTCTGCTAGCAGCTTAAGTGAAGTTCTTATATATGAATTGTACAAGCATAATGATAAGAATACCTACATTGATGTTGGCACAACTTTGCATCCTTATATGGGTCTAGAAATACAGAGAGATTACTTGAGGGCTTATCATAATAATATGCCCCACCCTGACCTTTTCAAATCGTGTGTATGATGGAATTAGTGCAAAATAAACCCGAATATTGGGAATTCATTAGAACCCTCAGAAACCATCCTGATGTAAAGGGAGGTTTTATTCAGCAAGAAGACATAGAGAGAGGGTCACACGAAGAATATATGCTGAGATACGGTTTGTTTTTCTATGTTTGCTTAATTAATGGACAGCCAGCAGGATATGTTGGTGTAATTGATAGGGACATTAGAGTTGCAACACATCCTGATTTTCAGGGTAAAGGTGTTGGAAAATATATGATAAACCAATTGATGGAAATGCATTCTGATGCCTTTGCAAAAGTAAAAATAGAAAATGAAGCTAGCATGAGGTTGTTTGAGTCTTGCGGATTTAAAAAGAAATATTATATTTTGGAGAAAGAATAATGTATAAATTAGTGTTTGATTTGGGCTGCAATGTTATGGATTTTACCGAGGTATGTCTTCAAGAGCATAAAGGGTGTAAAGTTGTATGCGTTGACGCAATCGATTATATGAAATATCCAACTACAGGTGTTCCTGATAAGATTCAGAGGCTTAACGAAGAATATGAAGGCGAAGTTTTGTTTATAAATGCTTTAGTTAGTGACATTGACGATCAAGTAGGAGATTTTTATCTTAATGCTATGCATCCAACCACATCAACCGCATCTGACAAGTGGATGAATGATTCTAGGTTTGCATTAGGCAATGATCATATCTTAGAACACCACAGGCAACAAATTCGCATAGAATTTCACAATGGTGGTCACGCAAACGCAAAAGAACTTAGTTTGGAGCAATTTAAAGAAGCGATAATTAGTAGATATGGTAGCATTAAATCCTATATGGAGCAAGTTAGAAACTCAAATTTTCACAAGATGGAGACTAAAACAATAAATTTAGAAAAAATGGTAGAACTCTTTGGTAAACCAGATTTGATCAAAATTGATATAGAGGGCTATGAGAAAAAAGCAATTATGGGATTGAATGAAAAGGTTGAGAAAATTTGCTTTGAATGGACAGAGGAGATGCTTTCTGACTTAATTGACTCTTTTGGTCATTTAAAAGACTTAGGCTATACTCAATTTTCTGTTTTAGGATTTTTTGAAGAAAAAGAAAAACTAGAACACTTGATTTATGATGAAGTCGGAGATGAGTTCTTAAAAGAGCCTGAAGTATATCATTCCTACGAGGTTGTTGTGGAAGAATTGAAAAAAACGTGTGTACCCAATAGAAGAGTTAATTGGGGAATGGCATGGGTAAAATAGATGTTACATAATCCTTATAAAGTAGTTCAAATGTTTGAAGAAGAAGTTGCACATTATACTGGCGCTCCATATGCAGTCTCGGTTAATAGCTGCACTAATGCTCTTTTTCTTGCTTGCAAATGGCACAGAGTAGAAGGCAAGGAAGTGATCTTACCTAAGAGGACTTACCTCTCACCCCCTCAATCTGTTATGCAAGCAGGCGGGAAATTGATATTCGAGGATATAGATTGGAAAGGCATATATCAATTAAAACCATTCCCAATCTATGATGCAGCAAAAAGGCTTACATCAAATATGTATATCCCCGGAACAATGATGTGTCTCTCATTTCACATTAAAAAACAACTTAAGATCGGCAAGGGTGGTATGATACTTCTTGATGATGCTGAAGCAGTAAAGTGGTTAAAAGCGCGTAGATATGAGGGCAGGACTGACGGGATGAAGTACCACGAGGATATGATTGATGAGGAAGGATGGAATATGTATATGACTCCTGAACAGGCAGCGAGAGGCTTAACTCTTATGCAGAACTATCCCGAGCATATGCCCGATCTTCCAGAAAACCCTCCCTACAGGGATTTAACAGAATTTAATTTATTTAAAAATATTGAGGTAAGATAATGAAAGCACCCGAAAGAATCCCATCAGAACATTTTAATGGTTATATTATGGACGGAGGAGCTATATTAGAGTACAATTATGCAAATGATTGTTCGGACGAAATCCAAAAGCAGTTTAATGATAATTTTAAGCCAGAGATTTTTAAACAATATCTAGAGAAAGCCGCAAAGAGAGAAAATTTCTATTATGGTCCTACAGATTTGTGGCTATATGAAGCTTTAGCAAAGTATCCTATTGAAGGAAAAGATATTTGTATCATTGGATCTGCTAACCCTTGGTATGAAGCGATTGCAATCTCTTTTGGGGTCAATAGCTGCACGGTTATTGAGTATTCCAAAAGAGAATCTTTCCACGACAAAATCACATATCTTCAACCACACGAGATAACTGAGGGTGATTTTGATGTTTGTTTTTCAATTTCTTCTGTAGAACATGACGGGCTCGGTCGATATGGAGACCCCCTAGATCCTGACGGCGATCTAAAGGCTATGGAAAACTTAAAGAATTTTATAAAAGATGATGCCTTGGTGTATTTTGCAGTCCCTGTTGGTTTGGACAAGGTTGTGTTCAACACTCACAGGGTTTACGGCGAGAAAAGAATGCCAAAAATTTTAAAAGGCTGGGAAACTGTTGATAAATTTGGTTTTTTCGAAGAATCTTTCACAAACAACTTCAACGGTATTAATGGCACCCCATACCAGCCCGTAACTGTTCTGAGGAAAAAATGATCACATTTTCACAACTCGGTAAGCACGGAAGGTTGGGAAACCAACTTTATCAATATGCGGCACTTCGAGGTATAAGCGAGAAGACCGGCATAGAGTGTAAAATACCAAATTTTGATAATTTTCTTTGGCATGGTCAAAAGTGTTTGCTTAATAGTTTTAACATTAAAGCAGATTTTTATAACGAAGAGGAAGCTAGGTCTATAGAAAGAAATATAGTAGAGCCTGATCCAAATGTGTTTTATAAAGAATTCTTTACAACCCCTAGTAATTCTAACATCCACGGCTTCTTTCAATTTACTAAATACTTTGATCATTGTGAGGAATTAATTCGCAATGAACTTAGACCAAAAGAGCATTTTTTACTGGAGGCTAAGAAAAAACTAGACCTTTACAGGCAGGATGGTCATGAAATAGTCAGTATACATATCAGAAGGGGAGATATGATGACAGTTATGTATCCAGCTACTGGGATGCATCCAAGCCAAGTTTATGGTCCTGATAACATATTTGATAATAATACAATATATGGGAATTATTTAAATAAAGCTATGTCTTTCTTCGAAAATAAGAAAGTTAAATACCTAATATTCTCTGGTGGGAATAGAAGCGCTGATGACTCTACAGACATCCAATATATAAGAAAGGTTTTTAATGATGATAGATTTATTATTTCTGATTCGAACGATCCAATGCAGGATTTTTCATTAATAATGTCTTGCGATCACAACATCTCTTGTCATCAAACTAGCTTTGGGTGGTGGGCTTCTTATATGAATGATAACGAAAATAGGATTGTGACTGCGCCAGAACATTATTATTTTGAGATGCCAAAAGAAAAAAGTGATGCTAGAATATCAAACGGAACGTTTCCTTCTAACTGGACAATTATTGGGTGATATATGAAAAAGAAGACATATGTATTTGACTTAGACCATACTTTGTGCGATACTTTAAGAAAAGAAAATGGAGATTGGGATTACTTCGGCGCAAAGCCCTACGAAGATAGGGTGGCAAAAGTAAATCAGTTGTTTGAAGAGGGCAATACAATATATATTGAAACAGCAAGAGGGTCTAGCTCTAAAAACAATTGGTATATTGAAACTCACAATCAATTAATTTCTTGGGGCTTAAAATTCCATCAGCTAAGAGTCGGAGTCAAATTAGTTGCCGATTACTATATTGATGATAAGGGAATAAGCGATAAGGATTTTTTTGAAGATGAGCAGCGTTAACAAAATATTAAAAAAAAGCCCTTCTTTTATAAAAAAAATATATTATGATTTAGTTCCTTTTGAAAAAAGGTATGGAAAGGTGTTCCAAGAGACATTTTATAATCTTTCTTTGTCACGAAATTTATCACTCCAGCACCTACAAGATTATCAGTATACAAATTTTGTGAAGTTAATTGAGCATGCATATGAAAACGTGCCATATTATACAAAGATAATGAACGACAGACAATTGACCCCTAAGTCATTTAAGTCGGTTGAGGATATTTCTTTACTTCCTTTTCTAACAAAAGATATAATAACAAATAATTTTAATGATTTGATTGCCCAAAATATGAAGCACATAAAGTCGGTAGAATTTAGAACTAGCGGCTCAACTGGTAAAAAGTTAGTTTTTTTAGGCACTGATGACGTATATAAAAAAGAAGCAGCTTTTGTCTTGAGAGCCTTCAGAGATCACGGTGCAACTATGTACGATAAGCCTAGTGTGTGGTTGCGAAGATTTGTGCCAAAAGACGGTCAAAAAAAATGGTATTATGATTGTGAATTGAGAAGGCTATATATGTCGGCGTATCATCTTAATTTGAAAAGCGCTACAGAATATGTTAACAAGATTAATTTAGATAAATACCACACTTTGGTTGGATATCCTTCTAGTATATATGTTCTTGCATGTTTGTGCGAGGAGGCTAATCTAGAATTAAAGCATATAAAAGCCATTCATACTGCGTCTGAAAAAATGCTCCCAGAGTGGAAAAATAAAATACATAGTGTCTTTGGAATATCTCCTAAGAGTCATTATGGGATGCAAGAAAAGGCAAGTTTCCATCACCAGACTTTAGATAGCGACTTTTATTATGAAAACTTAGAGTATGGAGTAACTGAGTTTATTGAAGAAGACAACCAAAGTGTCATTGTAGGTACTGGATTTCTCAATTATTATATGCCATTTATTAGATACAAAACAAATGATACAGCAGTACTAAACAACGAACAAAAAACTTTGTTTAAAATTCAAGATATTAATGGAAGATGCGATGATATCTTGATATCGGAGGATGGTTGTAGACTTCCGGGAGTTAATTTTTATACGATGATGTATAAAATAGATGGCGTCAAGATGTTTCAAATTAGACAAGTTAGTCGAAAAGTTATAGATTTTTATTTAGTTCCAAGCAGCCTTTTCTCTGATAGCACCATTACACAAATTAGAACAGGAATGTATCAACGATTGGGAAATATAAAGGTCAATATTATAATAAAAGATTCTATCGACAGAAATAAAACAACAGGTAAAGTGAGGTGTATCTTCAATGAATGTGTTTGAAAGAATATCAAAATTAGAGCCATACACCCCAAGCGACAGAAATTTTAATTTTGATGATTGGTGTTATTGCGACTGGAATGAATCCCAATTCTGCCCATCTCCATCTGTATTATCAAGTATACAGGATTTTATTATAAACAGTAAAATTGAAAAGTACCCGCTAACAAACAATCAGCATCTTACAGACTTGTTATGCAGTTATACGGGATTAAGTGCGGAAAATATCGCGATTTACAATGGATCTGATGATGCTTTGAAAGACATTTTTATTTCTTTTGCTGATGAAAAAACAAGAGTTGCAACATATAGCCCGTCATACACTCAGGTAGATACATTTATTGCAATGTCGACGAACAATCACCACAGAGAGCAAATAATAGATCCTTTAGGGGAGCATATATATGATTTTAAAATTTTAAAAGATTTCGACATAGTTTATTTGGTTAACCCAAACAATCCAACAGGGCATATTATTGAAAAAGAATCAATTGAACAAATTTTATTTGATAATCCCGACACCTTGTTTATTATCGATGAGGCTTATTATGAGTTCTCGCACGTTACTTGTAGTGACTTGGTTTTAAAATACGACAATATAATAGTTACGAGAACGTTTTCCAAAGCTTTTGGTCTAGCATCTCTTAGGATTGGATACGCATTGGGGTCAAAAGATAAAATATCTTTTTTAAATAAAATCAGAAATGTTAAGAGTGTCAATGCTATAGCACAAGTTGCAGCCATGGCTTCATTGAAAGACTTGGATTATCTAAACAAGTGTGTCATAGAAACAAAAAGGTCAAGAAAACTTTTGCAGGATTATATTGAAAAATCAGAACACCTATCCTGTGCAAAGAGTCATTCGAACTTCGTGTTGGTACGGACAGAAAATTCAGAGAATGTAATAAAAAAGATGGCTGATAATAAAATTTCAATTAGAGACAGAAGCTATTTTAAAAATCTAAACAATTGTATTAGAATAACTGTCGGGTCTTTAGAAACAACAAAGAGAATTATCGAGATATTGGAGAGTTCAAAATGAATGTGTCTTTTATAGGATTGGGCAAGCTAGGATTGCCATTAGCTGGATTATTAGCAAGGGATAACAATGTTTTATGTATTGACAAGAACGAGTACATTCTCAGTCAGCTAAGTGAGGGACAATTACCTTTTTATGAAACTGGACTTAAAGAGCTTTTGTCTGAAGTGTCTGATAATATTATCGACTATACTGATTCCTATAGGAGAGCTATAGAAGAGACCGATGCAGCAGTTATTTTAGTAAATACACAAATGGGAGATAATGGATACTCTGCTGAATTTGTGAAATCTGCTGTGACTGACTTAGCACTTAACCTAAAGAAGTCTGATAAGGAATACTTTACAATTATCCTTTCTTCTACTGTGCTTCCCGGAACAATTGTACAAGAGTTGATTCCCTTGGCAGAAAAGATATCCGGTAGAAAATGTGGTTTCGGGTTTGGTTTTTCATATGTACCAGATTTTGTAAAGCTGGGTAGCGTTATCCATGACTTTAAGAATCCCGAGTTCTTTGTGGTTGGAGCCAACAATGAGAGGGATTATAATGAGACATATGATATCTTCAAGGGAGTACACGAAAACGATTGCAAAACCTTTCAACTAACGCTAGAAGAAACTGAAGTTGCTAAGGTTAGTCTAAACGCATTTATCGTAAATAAGATTACATTTGCCAACTTTCTAGGGATGATGTGCGACGGTATGAATAACGTTGATGTCCATAACGTAACTAGCGTTATAGGGCTAGATAGACGAATATCTCCTTATTTTTTCAAGAGCGGCACCCCGTACGGGGGAACTTGTTTCCCTAGAGATGCCTTAGCTTTTATAAAGTTTGCTAAAGATAGAGATTTGAAAGCGAATAATTTAATATTTGCAGAGGAAGTAAACGAAGACTTACAAGAACTTATATTTCAAAAATGTAAGCCTCACAAATCAGTTGGTGTATTGGGGGTTTCGTTTAAGCCTACCTCGCCTGTAACAATTGGATCACCATCGAAGATACTGATAGAATCATTGATCAAGAATAAGAAAAATGTCAATGTTTTTGACAAGCTACCAGAAACATACTCAAACTTGGGTCTTGATACGAACGAATGCTCAAGTGCCCAAGAGTGTGTCGATAAAAGCGATATTGTTGTCATAATGCACCCCGATAGAGATTTTTCAAATTTAAATTATGACAATGTTTTATTGGTTGATTTATGGGGAATTAAGGAGAAAAGATGAAAAAAATACTTGTTTGCGGAGCCGGTGGATTCATTGGTGGAGCTATGATGAAAAGATTAAAATTAGAAGGTCATTGGGTTCGTGGTGTTGATATCAAAGAGCATGAATACTTTAATTGCTATGACGTTGCTGATGAATTTGTAGTTGGGGATCTTAGAGACCCTGTTATTTGTGACCAAGTAGTTACAGAGGACATTGATGAGATCTACCAGTTCGCAGCCGATATGGGAGGCGCAGGCTTTGTTTTTACTGGCGAAAATGATGCTGACATTATGCATAACTCGGCAATGATTAACTTAAATATTGCTGAACAATGCGTTAAGAAGGGAATTGACAAGGTGTTCTATTCGTCCTCTGCTTGTATGTATCCAGAACATAACCAGCTAGATCCTGATAACCCAACGTGTTCAGAGGACTCTGCCTATCCAGCAGCGCCAGACAGTGAATATGGATGGGAAAAATTATTTAGTGAAAGACTTTGGTTCGCCTTTGCTAGAAACCATGGTCTTAATGTTAGGGTCGCAAGATACCATAATATCTTTGGACCAGAAGGGACTTGGGATGGTGGACGCGAAAAAGCACCAGCAGCTTTTTGCAGAAAGGCAGCACTAGCCACAGAAGGCGGAGAGATTGAAGTGTGGGGTGACGGTAAACAAACTAGGTCCTTCCTGTATATTGACGAGTGTATCGAAGCCACTAGGAGATTTATGGACAACGATCATTTTCAAGGTCCAGTAAATATTGGATCAGAGGAGATGATTTCAATTAATAACTTTGCACAAATGGCGATTGACATCTCTTTAAAATCTGTTAAAATACATAATATACAAGGGCAAGAATTTCAAGATAAATATGGATTTCCCTGTCCCATTGGAGTTATGGGTAGGAACTCTGATAATAATTTGATTAGAGAAAAGCTCGGATGGGATTATGAACAACCACTAAGAGTCGGTATGGAAAAAACTTTTAAATGGATCTTGGGAGAGATTAACAAATGAAGATATATGAAGACCGTAGCTCAACATATGCAGACGCCATAGACCATTATTGGGACCTTTCAGAATTCTGCACGGGCGACAAGGAAAAAGCATTCTTTGCTGGATGGGCGTATATGGACAAATATAGCGCCCATAAAGAAGAAATAGCTAAATATAAATTTTCTTCTTTTTATAATACAGAACATCCTTGCGTTTTTACTACTAAAGATGAAAATATGATATCTCTTTCTTCTGACTCGAATAAAATATTTGATAAAATATTCACTCTTTGTCCATACACCGCAGAGTGGTTAAACAAGAAAGAAAAAGATAACAGATTTGAATACATTTTCTTTCCTTTCAATTCTAAACATATTGTCGACCAAAGAGAAGAGAAGCAATTTGATGCCTTATACTGGGGTGGAATCCACGGATTTGATCATATCGATATATTGAATGCAATAAGTAAATTTAAATATAATTTTCTGACTGTAGGTGCCCTTTCTTGGCAACTTTGGAAACACAGCGAATACCCACGTCACATTTGGGAAAATAGAAATTACCCAAGTCAAATCAAACAGGTAGATTATGAAAAATTAATTACTGCCATAAACTACCCAAGACAAATAATGTGGAAACTGTTAAGAAGAACGAAGGTTAATGTTATCTCTAATAAATTATATATGAACAAGGAGTCATACGAAAATATCACCCTGCATAGTGGTTGGGAAGATAACAAATGCTTCTCTCACATATCGGATTATATTATGCCTCAAATAAAAACTAGACCTATAGAGAGCGCTATCAACAGGAGTTTAATGGTCGTAAAGAGAGACCCTTGGAATGTGCAGGAGGACTTTTTCGAACCAGAGAAAGAATTTATCTATTACGAAGACGAAAAAGACTTGCAATCTATCCTAGAGGATGTTAAAATTAATTGGAAAAACTATGAACAAATAGTTGAAAATGCCTTTAATAAGGCAGTAAACAATTATACAACAAAGCACTTTATAGAAGAGGTACAAAAGAAATTTATATGAAAAATAGAAAATACTTACCAACATTTTCCGAATTAATCGATAGATTATCAATCGCACAACTCAAAGAGGTTTTTATTCAAGAGCACAAAACTGAATATTCAGAGGAGATATCTGATATTGTTCATGATATTCAGCTTTACTTGGAAGAGAACAAGGGTCAAATAACTGCTGAAACTATTCGGGCAATTGTGGTATTATCACAGATGAATTTGCACATTTGGCACAATGAGTCAAATTACAGAAAAGGCATCAAAGACGGCAATAATTTAGAGCTTACTCATGGTTTAAACGGAATTAGAAATACCGCCAAGAATAAGATTCAGGAAGTTGTCGGCGGAAGAAAAGATTATAAGATCGATTGCCTAGCAGCAGAATTTAAAGACTGGGAAATTAGTTGGAATGATAATTCGTGATGTAAAAATTATAGAATCAGATGTCTATACTGATTATAGAGGTGATCTCTGGACCCTATGGAAATCAGGCGATCACAACTTAGAGTTTAATCACGATAAGGTCTCAACAAGCAGAAAGAATGTTTTACGAGGCATCCACGGAGATTCCAAATCACACAAATTAATAACCTGCCTTCAAGGGGAAATGTATTTTGTTGTCGTCGATAATCGACCGTCTTCTGAAACATATAAAAAATGGGATTGGATAATATTAGATGATAAAACCAGAAAGCAGGTGCTAGTTCCTCCGGGTGTTGGCAATGGCTTTTTGGTATTATCAGATAGTTCTGTATTCCATTATAAATGGTCTTATGAAGGAGAATATCCAGATGTAGATCAGCAGTTTACAATAAAGTGGAATGATAAAGATATTAACATAAATTGGCCAATAGATAATCCAATTTTGCAACTAAGAGATAAAAATGTTAGTCAAAGTACCAGATAACTTAAACAAAGTTAGAGAGATTTCAATTACTCCTGAAGAATTAATTCAATTTGAAGAGGATGTAGCATCTGAATATGAAGACGGAAAAATCAGAGGTCCAATTCATCTTTCTAAAAATAATGAACAACAATTGATAGAGATATTTTCTTATATCAGCCAAGAGGATTGGGTCTTTGTCCCTTGGAGAAATCACTATCATGCAATATTACACGGTGTAGATAGAGATTATTTAGCTGATTCAATCAGGCAGGGGCTTAGTATGGGAACAAACAGTGTTGAGCCAAATTTTTACTCTTCCTCTATCGTTGGCGGAATAATCCCGATAGCTTTAGGTGCTGCAAAAGCTCTGCAAATGAAGAATTCTTCTTCAAAAGTTTGGTGTTTTGTGGGGGATATGACATTTGAAACTGGCGTATTCCACGAGGCTTATAAGTATGCAAAGAATTTTGATTTACCTATCGTATGGGTTTTAGAAGATAATGATATGAGTGTTCACACGCCTACCGATATGGCTTGGGGCTCGAAACAAGCAATTCCAGATGATGTAATATACTATAAGTATGAAATGGGATATCCACATCACGGAACTGGAAAATGGGTTAATTTTTAATTAATGGAGAAACGATGAAGTACAAAGATGAATTGATTAGATCTATGGATTGGCTCGGCTCTAAGGATGATGTTGTTTTCTTGGGTCAAGCTTGTAAGGTGAGTGGTCACTCTATATCTAGCACATTGGTTAATACGCCACAAGAAAAAAGAATCGAATTACCAGTCTTCGAAGAGACTCAGCTTGGTATGTGTACGGGCATGGCAATGGAGGGCTTCGTTCCTGTTACTATGTACCCGCGCTTTGATTTTTTTATTCTAGCTTGTAATCAACTTGTTAATCATCTTGATAAATTACAGCTAATGTCAAATGGCAAAATGAAATCAAGAGTTATAATCAGGGTTTCTGTTGGTGCCAAAAACCCACTTGATGCGGGACCACAGCACACACAAAACCACACAGAAGCGTTTAGAAAAATGTTAACCAATGTTAATGTTGTCGAGCTTCTAGAGCCAGAACAGATTTTCCCAGAGTTCAAAAAAGCATACGAAAGGGAAGATGGTAAACCAACTCTCTTTGTAGAACACGGAGAATTCTATGTCACAAAGTAATTTTTCGTGGTCCCTGATTAACGATAATATAACAGAATCAGATAAAAAAATCCTTGCAGATTTTATTTTAAACACCAATCGTTTTACAAACGGTCCAAAAGTTAGGCAGTTTGAAGAAGCTTGGTCCGAATGGCTTGGTGTTAAGTATAGTGTGATGGTTGGCTCTGGTGCTGCATCAAATTATATTACAACTTCAATTGTGCGAGAGCTGAAAGGTCAGACAGGGGAGATAATAGTGCCACCAATCGGATGGGTTTCTGACATTTCCTCAGTGATCAACACAGGCTTTTTGCCAGTCTTCGTTGATGTAGAGTTGCAATCAATGGCAATCGCGGCGCAGAATATAGAGAAAGCTATCAATAAAAACACAAAGGCTATTGTGCTAGTTCATGCTCTAGGCTTTAACGGCATAAACGATGAGTTGATTAAGCTAGCTAAAAAGTACGATTTGCTTTTAATCGAAGATTGTTGTGAATCTCACGGTGCAACTTATAAAGACAAGAAGGTTGGATCTTATGGAGATATGTCTTGTTTTTCTTTTTACTTTGGTCACCATATGACAACCATCGAAGGTGGAATGCTTTGCACAAATAACAAAGAAATATACGAACTTGCTAGGATGTTTAGGTCTCACGGTATGACAAGAGAGGCATCACAAGAGACCCACGATAAGTACGCAAAACCGGACGTAAACCCTCTGTTTACTTTTGCTGTCCCCGGATACAATATGAGATCTGGAGAAATCAACGCAGTGTTAGGTTTGGAGCAGATTAAGAGATTGGATTATAATATCCAAAAAAGACAAGAAAATTTTAATATTTGGTTGACAAACCTAGACAGTTCGTTATATTATATTGGATATGATGTGGAGGGTAGCAGCAATTATGCTCTCCCATTGATACTGAATAAAGATAACGACAGAATGCAACAAGTTTGCAAACTTCTGGAAGAAGAAAAGGTAGAGTACAGACTAGGGACTGCTGGTGGCGGAAATCAAGCTAGGCAGCCATATTTGGAAAGGTATGGATACAAAGTTGTAGGATCCTTAGAAACCTCCGATTATATCCATGATTATGGTCTCTATATCGGTAATCACCCAGAGCTTTCTGAAAAACAAATAATCGATCTTTGCAAGAGGCTGAATAATGTTTAAAAATCAAAATATACTAGTAACTGGTGGCGCAGGAATGATCGGCAGGGAGTTAGTTAAATTGCTGCTTGATCGAGGTGCAAATGTAACTGTCGCAGACATTAGCAATAAAATCAACATTCAAGATGTTGAATATTGCCAAGTGGACTTGAGATATTTCGACCAATGTGTTGAGATTTGTAAAAATAAGGATTATATTTTTAATCTTGTGGGAATCAAAGGCTCGCCTAAGATGTGTGCAGAGCAACCAGCAGATTTTATGGTACCAATGCTTCAGTTCAATACTAATATGATGGAAGCTGCAATGAAGTCTGGAACTAAGTGGTATCTGTATACAAGCTCTGTTGGTGTATATCATCCCGCTGAAGTATTCAAAGAAGACGATGTGTGGGAAACATTCCCCTCTCAAAACGACAGATTCGCAGGCTGGGCAAAGAGAATTGGAGAGTTGCAAGCAGAATCTTATGCCATCCAGTATGGAAATAAAAATATATCTATTGTTAGACCGGCAAATGTTTATGGCAACTATGATAACTTTGATCCAAGAAACGCTATGGTTATCCCTTCCTTAATTAGGAAGGGGTTTGAGGAAGACGAATTAGAAGTGTGGGGTGATGGCTCTGCCATTAGGGATTTTATTCATGCTAGGGATGTCGCTAGAGGAATGATCCACGCAGTAGAAAATAAAATTACAGAGCCAATTAACTTGGGAAGTGGTGATGGGATAGCTATTAAAGAGATAGCAGAGGTAGTATCGAACCGCTTTGGAAAGAAAATCAAATGGCTTACAGATAAGCCCACAGGCGATATCCGCCGAGTGTTTGATATGACCCGCGCCAACAACTATGGCTTCAAAGCATCAACGACAATAAAGGAAGGCATTGAGGAAACTATCGAATGGTTCTTGGAAAATAAAGATATCATAGACAAAAGATTCAATGCATTCAGAAAGTAAACAAAGAAAAGTAGGGAACAATATGTCTAATTTTTATGAAGGAAAAAATGTAGCAGTAGCTGGCGGAAGTGGGTTCATCGGAACACACTACATCAAAGAATTGTTGAATAGAGGCGCAAATGTTACAACACATACGCACAGCCAGCCACTGCAATTACAGGATGATAGGGTAAAATTAATCAGCACCTTGGATTTGGAAAAGCTGGAAGATTGCTACAAGTTGGTGGAAGGTGCTGACTATATTGTTCATGCTGCCGGTAGAATATGCCACCCAGCTAGCGTACCAACAGATATACAAGTGTCAATTCAGAATATCAAAGTTACTGGAAATTTGTTAGAAGCCTCGCATAAGTCCGGGCTGAAAGGCTTTCTGGACTTGAATAGCTCGACTGGATACCCAGACATAAGAAGACCTCTTAAGGAAGAAGAGTTTTGGGATCAAGAGCCTCATTCAAAGTATTTCGGATATGGCTGGATGCGTAGATACCGCGAAAAGCTTATGGAGCATGTATCTAGATTCTCTGAAATGAAGATAGCCCTTGCTAGGGGCACTGCCATTTATGGACCAAACGACAATTTCGATTTGAAGACTTGCCACGTAGTACCAGCATTGATCAGAAGGGCTTTGAGTGGAGAAAATCCTTTTGAAGTGTGGGGAAGCCCAGACGTTGTAAGGGACTTTCTTTATGTAGAGGACGTTGTTAATGCTGCTCTGCTGGTCTTAGAAAAGGGAAACTCTATGCAACCCTACAACGTTGGCTCTGGTGAAGCCGTAACTGTGGGGAATATTGTTGATGCTGTTCTTAAAGCAACGGGAAAACAGCCGGAAGTTTACTATGATAGTTCAAAGCCAACAACTATTCCCTTTCGTATGGTTAGCACTGAAAAGCTTGAAAAAGAATTGGGGTTTAAGAAGAAATATACTTTCGAAGAAGGCATAGCCAAAACAGTTAAATGGTATGAAGAAAATCAAAAAAATGGATAGTCTAAGTAAAGAGCAATTATATTTTTATGAGCAAAATGGTTTTTTAAAAATTGAAAATGTTTTTGAAGAGGAAGAGATTAAAGCGTTGAGGAAGGACCTTGACGATTTTTCTGATGGTCACTATACTAGCAAAGTGGACTCGCACTATTACGGAACAATCCAGAAAATACACACTGGCAAAAAATTATGTGACATAGGTGATGCTATATTGAATGATAGGTCAATTCCCATTGGAAGTATTGCTTTTTATTGCAAGCCAAATAATCCTCTAGAGCATGGATCTACTTGGCATCAAGACAATTATGCTGGAAGAACCCCAGATGGAAACAATTATTTAACATTAACAGTAGCGCTAGACGATGCCGACGCAGACAATGGCGCTCTTATGGTTATTCCCGGCAGTCACAAGTGGGGAGAGTTGCCTTGCAATCCAAAGCCAAACTTTTCTAGAGATAACCAAGGTCGTCTTTATGCCTCGGCTCCAACAGGAAATAATGTAGATCTCCCAAGTGATTGTCAGATATTGCAACTTGATTACAAGGCAGGTGATGTTTTGGCATTGGGGGGCTTGTTGGTCCATGGGGCAAAGAAGAATGAACACAAAAGCAGATGGAGAAGGTCCATTTATTTAATTTATATAAAAGACGGAGAACCGTTTTGGCCCGGCTTTACCTCTAAAAGGTGTTTATTGGAGAGATATGATTCACCAAACTATAAACTAGGTGTAAAATGAAAAAAGTAGTTATTACAGGCATTACAGGCATGGTTGGCTCTCATTTGGCTGACTATTTGCTTGAGCAAACAGACTGGGAAATCTACGGGTTAATTCGTTGGAACGACAAGATGGATAACATAGAGCACCTTATGCCTATGATAAACAACAAAGAGAGAATCCACCTTCTAAATGCCGATATTAATGACCTAGCGTCTCTATTATCCTGCTTCGGGGAAGCCAATCCTGATTATGTTTTTCACTTGGCTGCACAGAGTTATCCAAAGACTAGCTTTTCTTCCCCTCTTGAAACCTTAGAAACTAATATCCTTGGAACAGCCAAAGTGTTAGAAGCGCTCAGGGTATTGGGTCAAAGCCCGGTTGTACACGTTTGTGCATCTTCAGAAGTCTTTGGTAGGGTTCCTAGCGAGCTTCTACCAATCCACGAAGATGTTACCTTTCATCCAGCATCCCCATATGCAATATCAAAGGTTGGGACAGATTTAATCGGTAGATTTTATGGAGAAGCATATGGTATGACTGTCATGACAACTAGGATGTTTACTCACACTGGACCTCGACGTGGAGATGTGTTTGCCGAATCTACTTTTGCAAAGCAGATCGCCATGATAGAAGAGGGCTTGATACCGCCCGTGATTAAAGTTGGTAATCTAGATTCTCTCAGAACTTGGTCAGATGTAAGAGATGCAGTACGAGCTTATTATCTTTTAGTTACAGAGAACCCACAGGCTGGTGAATATTATAACATTGGAGGATCTTACACCTGTACAATCAAAGATATGTTAGATCACCTCCTGTCCTTATCAACGGTTAAAGATATCAAAGTAGAAATCGACCCTGAAAGACTTAGACCTATCGATGCAGATTTACAAGTCCCAGACACTTCTAAATTCAAAGAACACACAGGATGGGAACCCCAAATTTCATTTGACAAAACTATGAAAGATCTGTTAGAATATTGGAGGTCGCAAGTAAAAACTGGAAGAAGGTTTCTAACTCGATGAAAATATTGATTTTTGGAGAAAGCTGCAAAGATATCTTTCACTATGGAGATTGTAGCAGGCTTTGTCCTGATGCTCCTGTTCCGGTGTTCAAACTAATAAACACCGTAGAGACGTGGGGAATGGCTAAAAACGTTGAGAGAAATCTTCTTTCTCTAGGTGCAAGGGTAGATCTAATAACAAATTCCAATAACAAATCAGTCACAAAAGTCAGGTATATGGATAAAAGAACTAACCATATGTTTCTCCGTGTCGATGAGAATGATGAGTCCTATGGGAAGTTGTCGATTGATAAGCTAGAATCAATAGATTTTTCAAAATATGATGCTGTTATTGTGTCTGACTATAACAAGGGATTTATAAGCGAAGAATTACTAGCGCTAATATCAGAGAAGCATGCTACAACGTTTATTGACACAAAAAGAAAAATCTCTAATTGGGCAAACAATTTTAAGTTCATAAAACTAAATCACAAAGAATATGAAAACAATAAAGAAAGATTAACCCCTGAAATAAAAAACAAAGTAATTTTAACCAAAGGTCAATTTGGATCTGAATTCCAAGACAACCTATATTCAGTTCCTACTGTTGAGGTAAAAGATACATCTGGGGCAGGGGATACATTCGTTTCTGGGCTTTGCTATGAATATGTTCGAACAAATAATATAATTGATGCTATAAAATTTGCTAATCAATGCGCCACGAAAGTTGTGCAGAAGAGGGGCGTTAGCGTCGTATGAAAAAAGTATTTACCAATGGTTGCTTTGATGTATTACATCGAGGTCATTTTGAGTTGTTAAAATATTGTAAATCACTAGGATATGTTATTGTTGGACTAAACAGCGACACCAGCGTTAAGTCCCTGAAGGGCGAGACCAGACCTGTGTTCTCTCAGCAAGACAGGGAGTTTATGCTTAGGTCTTGCAGGTACGTCGACGAAGTATATGTATTTGACGAGGACACTCCTTATAGCTTAATAAAACAAACAAGACCTGATATTATAGTTAAAGGTGGCGACTATACGATTGATACTGTAGTCGGTCATGATTTGTGTGAAGTTAAGATATATAAATATATTGATGGCTATTCTACAACTAAAACTTTGGAGAAAATGTGAGATACGTATTTGATATTGACGGCACAATATGCGACAAAAACAACAATGATGATTATGATAAGTGTTTCCCTTATTTGGGTAGAATAGGGCTGATCAATAAGCTTTATGACGAGGGTAATGTGATTGTTTTTCACACTGCCCGAGGGATGGGAAGACACAACAATAACGCACAATTGGCGATACAAGAGTTTTATGCTTTGACAGAAGAGCAGTTGAAAGAGTGGGGCGTTAAGTACCACCAGTTGATTTTGGGTAAGCCAAGCGGCGACATTTACATAGACGATAAGGGGATTAAAGATGGAGACTTCTTTGCCAATGAAATTTGTTCCTAAAGGCTGGGGCTTTGAAAAGTGGATTGTAAATAACGAAGAGTATTGCGGCAAATTGCTTTATTTTGTGAAAGGCAAGAGGTGTTCTTGGCACTATCACGAATTGAAAGACGAAGTGTTCTATATCCAGTCAGGAAAAATGTTAGTAAAATATTCCGATGGAGATGATCTGGAGGCAGCAGAAGAGCTTATCCTCGAAAGGGGCGACAACTTCCACGTATACAGAGGTCTTAGGCACCAAATGATTGCATTAGAGGACACAGAATTATTTGAATTTTCAACACAACACTTTGATAGTGACAGCCACAGGATTCATAAGGGAGACTAAATGAAATTAGTTGTAATTACAGGCTGTTTGGGGTTTATTGGCTCTCATGTCGTCAATAAGTGCCTAGGGATGGGCTGGAAAGTTTACGGCATTGATAGCGAAACATACGCAGCAAACCCACAACTTATCAAGACGTTCAAGGTACACTATAAAAAGCAGTTTACCTTCATTAATTCGGATATTGCAGACCTTAAAATGCTCCCAGACTGCGATTACGTCATTAATATTGCCGCCGAAACACACGTAGGTAACAGCATTATCGACAGCAAAGAGTTTCTTAGGTCAAATATTGATGGTGTGTACAATTTATTAGAATTAATTAGACAAAAGCCAAATAATGTCGACCGCAGACCAATATTCTTTCACTTCAGCACTGATGAAGTCTATGGAGACATCGAAGATGGCGAGCACACAGAGGATGATTTAGTAAATCCAAGCAATCCTTACTCTGCTTCTAAGGCAGCGGCTGATATGTTAGTGAAAGCTTGGTCTAGAACGTATGGATTGGAGTATATTATCTTACGACCAACCAATAACTACGGATCTTATCAATATCCAGAGAAGCTCATCCCACTTTCTGTTAAGCTTTTACAACGAGGTAAAAAGATTAGACTTCACGACGAAGGCTTGCCTACACGTAACTGGTTACACGCCGAAGACACGGCATCTGCGGTCATAAGTATCATAAATAGTGGAAAAACAAACGAGATTTACAACGTTGCTGGGGGCTTTGAGCAAGAAAACCGTGAGACAGTAAGAAAAGTAATCGAGGTTTTTCACGGACCAGAGGCAAACTGGGAAGATTATGTAGATCTTGGCTTTAAAAGGAAGGGTCAAGACGTAAGATATGCTCTAAACGACGATAAACTACGTGCGTTAGGGTGGAAACCACAAAAAGTATTTAACGAAGAGATACAAAAAGTGGTACAATTCTATGTAGATAATTTTAAATGGTAGGAGAACTATGAAACTTTCAAAACAAGCAATGGGATCACTTATGATGGCTCTACAAAAGAGTCTCTTGGAACAAAGCGATATCACAGAAACACTCAAAAAAATGGACTTTGTGGCAGCAGTAGAAGAGCAAGATGGCGAAGCTGAACTGTATGTAAAAAATCCACCCTTGGTTAAATTTGACAACGAAGACATTACAGAAGAAGGCGAATAATGCCAAGCTATGTGTATGAATGTTCTAATTGCAAGGAAGTTATTGAAGTCTTTCATTCGATGAGCGATGAAAAGACTGATTGCGAGACTTGCGGAGCAAAAAACACACTAAATAAAATACCAGAAGTGCCGATTTATGTAAAAAGCAAAACTGCTGGTAATGTTGTTAAGCAACATATTGAAGATGCTAAACAACAAGTCCGAGAGGACAAAGAAAAAATGACCAAGGAATATACACGTTGAATTTACTTATTTTGTCTTTAGTAATATCAGTGAGCATTAACGTGTTATTGATTTGGTATATCAGAAAAATGTTACAGAAGTTGCTTTATGTTTCGGATAGTATTGGGACTTTGATGGTCTCGGCTAAGAATTTTTCTACTCATCTAGATCGTTTGCATGCTATGGAAATGTACTATGGAGATGAAACTCTTGGTTCCCTAATCAAACACGCAAAAGAAGTGATAGAAGACATACGAGAGTTTGAGGATATCTATACTTTAACCAATGAAGGCTTAGAGGAAGATGAAGAGCAGGAATAATGCCGAAAGCAAAAAAGAAAAATCTATATTTTACACAGGTACATGAAGATGCAATTGTCAGCTACTCTAATACTGACGATCTTAAGATAAGAACAGAACTTTACATTCAATACATTGCACCCGCCTTTAGTGAGATGGTAGATAAAATTATCTACACTTATAAGTTTACAAACCTGCCAAACATTGATGTTCTCAAAGATGAATGTAAGATCTGGCTTACAACTATTCTAGACAAATACGACCCCAATAAGGGCTCAAAAGCTTTTTCATACTTCTCAGTCATCACAAAGAATTGGTTTATTCATAAGGTAAAAAGAACCACTCTAGAGAACAAAAGAGAAGTTCAGCTAGACAAGATCCCCAAGAATGTAGAAATTCGACAATTCACTGTTGTTAATGAATACGAATCCAGAAGAGTAGAAAAAGAATTTTGGATGAATTTCTGGGAAGAGGTTAATTCTTGGGAAACAAACAATATGAAGCCGAATGAAGAGAAGGTTTACGAGGCAATTAGGCTCATCTTCTCTAATCCAGATCAGATAGATATCTTCAATAAAAAGGCAATATACTTTTACATCCGAGAGATCACAGGTCTCAATACAAAACAGGTCGTAAATAACCTAAACAAGATGAGAGTTAAGTATAGAGTCTTTAAAAAGAAATGGGATCGTGGAGATTTATAATACTTTTTTTCCCATGAACTATTTATTTTTGCTATGAAAGACTTAGAAGCATACATTGACGAAGCAATCAAAAACATAAGAAGTGATCGTGCTATCACAACAACCCTCTTGATGGAACTGATGGAATACATCAAGAAGGAAGACGGCAGAAAAGAAACTGTCGGCACAATCGCTGCAAAATATGTTGAAACACTACAAAGATCAAACGAACAACTTGTAAAGATCTCCACCCTCTTACAAAAGAAGGCTGGTGCAGAACAGGGTCTCACTGACGAAGACAAGAGCGAATTGTTTGATCTTATAAAGGAATCTGCTGATGGTTGATCCAGTTAAGGACAAAACGCCGCCACCAAAAATGAGGGAGCGTAGACTTCTAAATGTTGGATTTGGAGTATTAAATCCTTTAGGGGAATCTCTGTCTGGAAAAAACTTCACACCACATAATGTATCCTCTCTCGACGCAGTTAGAAAGTCAACGGTAGATCATTTTTCCGAGCACTTGCTTCAAAAGTCTGGTCATTTCGTGGGCATTGTTCTCAGGGTAGATGGATCCATCAAAGACGGAGCCGTCGATCCTAGCCACTGGTCGACGTCCACCAGTTTGTTGGTAAAAAAGGGAGACGAAACTTCAATACCAGATCTCCTGCAAGTCAGAGTAAGAATCCCTGAATTACACTCCCACTTGCCTGTTCCTGAGTGGTTGCCCCACCCCGAAGCTGGGGGCACTCACGCTGACAAAGCTCATGAGATAATAAATATGTATCCTAGTTTTGTGGCTGCCTCTGAGCTTTTAACCCAAAGAGGAGAACCAGAAAGAGGTTCCTTGGTGTGGGTTGATTTTCAAAACAGAGCAAACTATTCAGGACCAACTTATTATGATAAAGTTCAGGATATAACTACTTTTGGAACCGGCGAGGAAGAAGGTTCTGCCTCGGAAGAAGATCTTACATTATCCGAAAGGTTGGATGAAGGGGATTACGTTCCTGAATATGTTGAAGGAACTACCACAGTGGTCTTGAGTCGCGGTCACCCAATCATAAAAAAAGTATACAGAAATGAAAAAGGAGAATTGAATAAAAGTGCGACTTATGCTCCAAAAAATCAGAGAGAAAATAGGGTGAGATATTTTGCTTACGGAGATCTTAAATCAACCCCCGGCGCAAAAAATAATCTTGTTGAAGTTCCTGAAAATATGCGTACCAAAAAATTGCAAGTCCATACTTTGCTTCTCGATAGGCTGTTGGCTTTGAATGAGTTGTGGGCAGAATATTATGAGAAAAATGGATTAGGTAGCAAGACGATACCTTCCGGGGCTCCGGGAGCCGGAAAGCCTTATACAAATACTTTAAAAGTTACATCAGCTTATAGGAAAAAAGAATATTCTTTTGCTATAGGGGACCCTAGGATAAACGATTTACATTGTCCCGGACTTAAAAAGTATTGCAGAGATGCGCGAGACCCAAGTAAGGGAATTGGGGGAAGAAAAGCAATGGGATATAAATCTTGTAGATCCGCCCGCAGCGCTGTTGCATTTATGTCTCCCCATATGACTGGTCTTTGTGTGGATTTCGGCAATAATGGTATTTCCACAAATGGCAAAAAAAAGTCGGGTATGAGAAAGTCAGAGGCTTATAAGTTTTTATTAAATTATGCTTGGCTGTTTGGTCTTTATCCCTATAGTGCTGAAACTTGGCACTTTGAATTACAAATGCCTAGAGAAAGTTGGTTTAGTGGATATGAATTTGCTTCTGGGCTGGATTCTGCGGATCGTGTAAGAGTGGCTGAATTAGAAGAGGGGGCTACTTCATCCCCCTCGGAAGATGCAACATCAATGGACAAATTGATAGAAGTCGGAGGCTTAAAGGGAGAAGAGTGGGACTGGCTAGCAGGAAAAGAGTTTGAATATGCCGTGTGGGTTGAAGAGTCTGTCGATTATTATGACACCCTTACAGGACCGAAGGTCTTCACCAGCAGCAAAGACAAGTTCACGGTAGGCTATAGAGACTCGATTCCCGGAAAAGAATACTTTATCACTTCTAATCTGGCAATCAAATATTTAAATCCCCCAACTTCTTAATAAAATGGTGAATAAGTATGAGTAGTGTAATAGAAAAAAGTCATTTAGAGAATTTATCAAAGAGCTTAAAAAAAGCTCTAGATCAAAATCAGAGCAGCACAAATCCTGTTACTAGGTCACAATTCTTGGGATATGGTAACGGTAAGAAAATAGAACCTATCCCAAACTACGTACAGGCTGAATGTGAAACTGTCTATAAGGGAGCAAACAATTCTTGGATCACTCTAGGGAGAGATAGACCTGCTAGTTTAGCTTCCGGCTATGGTGGATCTGGGGACTCTCATGCTGGAGCTATTGATATCTGCGTTGGTCGCGCTGCTAGATCTGCTAGGGCTGTAAATGAAACCTCCTTAACAACTGACGATGAAATCATCACTGGTCTTTTGGAAACAGGAACAGTACCCAGTACACGTTTGCAAGTTCATAACGACTTTAAATCAGATGCAGCCAGAATATATATAAGCCAAAAAACAAATGTTGATGATAATTTTGGTATTGTACCGGGACTTCAAGGAAGTGCTTTTCCAAGATCAGCAATCGCTTTAAAATCTGACTTAGTTAGAATTATTGCAAGAGAGAATATTAAACTTGTTACAAGAACCGACGACACTAATTCCCAAGGAGGATCGGTCACTGCTGTTGGTGGTATTGATTTGATCGCCGGTAATGATGATTCAGACTTGCAGCCACTAGTAAAAGGCAATAATCTAGTTGAACTTTTGGAGTATATGTTGGAGGATATTAGGATCTTGGCTAGCACAGTTTTTGATTTAGCCTTGGCACAACAAACATACGAATTAATTCTTACGGCGCACACTCATCCTGTATTGCCCGGAGGAGATCCAATAACTGCTCCTTCAATTGGCGCAGCCCCATCAGTAACTGTTGGAATCGGCACAGCAGCAAAATCTATTAAGTCACTAATTACATCATATCCTGATCTTGTGATTACTAATATTAATAGTTTATTAGAAGATTTAGAATACTTAAAAGGATTCGGCGGAAAGCATATACTTAGTAAGAAGAACAATACTAATTAATTAACGGTGTAACAATGTCATTAGCTCAAAGCGCATATTTTAAAGCAAAACCAAAGCAAAATGTGAAGGTAAAAGCAATTGCTTCTATTGAGCTTCCCTTTTACGAAGGTTCTGCAAAGGGTGATTATTATGCCGCAAATTCAATCCCTAGTAATGGCGTCCCGAGAAAATTAACTAAAAACGGAGTCCTTTATAGCGACGGTGCATCATCCCCCGTAAATACAACTTCTTGGATGAACCCCAGTTCAGAATATGGATTCAGGACCCCCGAGGAGCAATATGTATATCGTTACGGCACTGAATATTCAGGCAATAATATAGCTGGAGACGCAAGTAGCAATAAGGTTTCCTTCGAGGCAATATATTGTGAGTGGGATAAATATAAATTTTCAAACTTTGTTATCGAATCCTTGGTCGGAAAGGCTCTGACACAAGCAATCGCATACAACTATTTTGGTTATCCAATCTCAAATGTTAGCAGAAGAATCGATTTAGATTACGATAATGAGCAAGACATTGCGTGGGGATTCGGAAGGATGCCCAATTTAGGTTCGGCAGACCCCCTAGAGCCAGTTCCTGTAGAAGATATGAACATGAATGCCGGATCTATCGGCGGCTTCATTACTCTAAGGAATAACGGGGCAGACATTTCAGCCGCACTTACAGGCATAAATCCCGTCACTGTCGCCAATGATATTACAATTCTAGATGAAAATACAAACGATGATGTTTACTCTAGATATGTAAAGATGCTAGGAGCATACAGAAAGGGCGGCACCACATTTGTTAAAGCAGATGAATTTGTTCAATACTATACAAATTCGCATATTTTTGAAATTAGAGATTATCCAGTTAATCAGCCGTCATTGTTCGGAACTCCCCCTGTTTTCGGAGGAAAAAACAACTCAGGTACAAAAGAAAACAACCCCTCTTTAGGTGAGCATGAAGATTTTGAGAGTGGGAGATCTCCAGATGAAAATTACCTTTTTATTAAAAAATTAGATGCAGAAGGATCTCTAGGATTAATTTCAGTAGACTTGTCTGATTCTAGCACTTTAAAGTCTATACAGGATAAAGCTAGCGAAAAATATAACAACGTATATCAGCCAGTCGGCAAAACACAAGCGAGAATGTGGTATCCGAGTTTTCAAACCTCTCTGTCAAGCAGCCCTCTCTATGTGACAATGGGTGGATCAGATGGCATCAAAAGATCAGATTGGTATTTTGATAGTGTAAATCTAACTCACGACAATCAATCACCGGATGGAGAGCCAGCATCACTTACAGAGGAGGAAGGCTATAACGCAAACTTTAAAACATCGAACTTGGTTTCTATGTTTAAGTTAGTGCCAGCAGGTATACCGCAAGAAGAAAGAGATAAGTTTGTAAAAAATCCTCACTTTACTCTCAACCACATATTGCCAAAGATGATGGAATATGTAGCTAAAGTTGTTCCACAAAATCCAAGATTTGCTGGTCCAAAGCCTGCATCTGTAGAGCCGGGAGCAAAGACATTCAAGCCCTATCTTTCTTGGTTTGAAAGTGCGACAGTAAAAGAAGCGGATATTGAAACTAATGATGTTGATTCTTCAGAATTAGAAGAGGAAAACTATTATTCAGGCTGCTCTCCCATACAAGTTCATAGAGTAGTCTCAGGTAGTTTCTTTGAGTTTCAAACTGGAAGGAAGTACATAAACGCTCCATATTTGGCTAGAGACCCTAGACCAGAGGTGGTCTTAAACGGAGAATTGACCCCCAATTCAAAATATGAAAAATTAGGCACTCAAGAGAAGAGAGTTGCAAATGATAAATATAGCATCGGATATTTTAAGAAGTCCACAAGCCAGCCTCCGCAAGTAAACATAGATTATGCTTCTAAGTTTGGTCTCTGGAACAACGACTGGATCGGAGGCTATGCAGCGAAGTATTATAAAAAAGACGGTACTTCTCAAAATGATTCGACTGTGCCACCAAATTCAGAGGGATATTCGACATTTACATCGGTGAGACCCGGCGGGTTCATGGTTTTGCCTAGAAATACTAGAACCATAAAATCAATGCTGAATTCCTTACCAACTCAGAACTTTTATGGTCTTGAAGCTATAGCCGAAGCTATTGATAACGGCGCTCAATCTTTTGAATTAACAAAATTGGCTTCCGATTTGTGGCTGTCATATCATTTTGCTACAAAGCCAAACGGAATGGGCTTCACTGATAACCTTCCCGCATACTATTCAGATGCAATTAGGACGACTTTTGCAGACTGGGACAACGAAGCAAAATGGGTCGACCTGACTTTCACATTGAATACCTTATACGACCAGAAGGTGGTAAATGGCAGTGATATTCAGTATTTTCCTAGTCCAAGCATTGAGGATGTAGATCCTGCTGAACTTTATGGAAGCAAGTTTTCTTTGTTTAATGATGTAAAACCATTGTTGTTTTCTGCAAATAACACCAATTATATAAACAAGCAACAGGGCTATGCAGGACGTCCAAAAGTATCTACTGGCTTGCAAGATCCCGGTATCCATTCATTCGATCAATTTTTAAATTCACAAAGCATCCAAGACGAGCGCGGCGCAAATGTCCCAGTAAAAGTCAGGAGAGTATCTCAATTAGAATTCCCGATATGGAATTGGAAAAGAGGCGGCGGAGAGGGCTGGGCTGATCTAGACAGCATTAATTGGCCATCTTTGATTGAAGATCCAGCAAATTCAAATTCCCCATATGCAACGTCGGGGTTCAATACTTGGAAAAAGTACGTTGAGCAACAACCTGCATTACTAGAGCAGGCTAGAGAATGTGTCCCTAATTGGGTCAAGTCTTTAAGGATATATCCAACAGTTAAAGAAGACGCTTTAAAATATGGATTTATACCAAATACTTTACCGATCACTAAGCAAAAGATAATTTTTAAAAGTGAGTGGGACCTAGATGATGCAATCAAGAAGCTAGGAGAAGGTTCAGGTAACGGAAACATATTTGAAGATTATTTCTGGAGTTTTGAAGATCAATTTTCAAACAATAGCTTGGAAAATATGGATTTAGCTTCCCAGCAACAAGATTATCTAGCTCAAGCATACAGTTCAGACATAACCAGCCTTAAGAGTTATAAGTCTAGTGATAATATAGAGGATGCATGTCACCCTTGGATGACTCTAAATTTCGAGATTGATAATAATATCAACAGTGATAAATATAGAACTGCTGTCGATAATCTTAACGTTACTTTGACCTATGCTGTTGAATTAGAAATAGATGAACCCAAATTAGTATTAGACTTAGTAAAAATGGGCATTGTTGGTCTAGCAGGGACTTCTGCTCAGTATGTAGAGTTGGGCATAGACTTGCAAGAATTGTTTGATACTGTTGGTGGGTCAAATACTCTTTATTCTGAAAGTTTATTAAGCGGTTACGAGGCTTATAACGCATCGTCTAATCCAAACGCCGGATCGCCTGTTGACTTTGGAGCATTCCCTTCTGTACTCCATTCATCCGATATTTCTTTTGAAGCTCAAAAGGCAGCGTTGGAAGCGCAGCCGATTATTAATGAAAAGATTGCAGAAGCTAAAAAGAAATACCCAGAGATAGATAATCCAATCAACAGTTATATCTGGCTCAAAGATTCTTCTAAGAAAACAGCAATATATTCAAAGCCATCAGCTAGATCTACGATCCTAGGATATGTAGATAATTTTACAACTGTAAGGGTTCTTAAGGAGTGGGTCAATGGTGTTGGTGATTTTAACAGAATTAGAATACTTGACGAAACTACAGGAGAAATGAACAAAAAGTTGGGATATGTTGCCCCTGAGATTCTAGAGCCTGCTGTTGAGGATTTCTTCTTTTCAACTGGGATATCCGATGGCAAAGGTGTGTTTGATAACGGATCTCCGAAATTATCTCTTAAGCAAACACAAATAAAAGATATGTCTGAAATGGCTCGTGCAGTTGTCCCTACATGGTGGAAACAAACTGAACCATATTATTACCTTCAAGACGGAGAATATTGGCATACTGTAGAGTTGTTTGGCGAAGACTGTGTTATTGATGATACCGACTTAGAAGCAAAAAAAGAAGTTGCAATGCAAATTGGGTTAAGACAGCTTTTCGACTTTTATGGAAAGAAATATACAGACTCAACAATAAATAAGTTTGCAAAAAGCTATTTGGCTGCAAGAATTGATGGTTATATATTAGATATGCGCCCCGGATCCAGTATTAAGTTTTTGCTTAAGGTGGGAGGAATCTATTTTAATGCCATACCAAACAAGAAAAGAAGCCTTAATTCACTAAAGAAAAATACTCCTTATAAAATAGGGTTAAATCAGCAGTTTTATGAAAACCACCTAGTGCAAGCGCTTTATGGTCTAAACAGGATTTATTTAGATATAGCAACATCTGAATACACCCTAAGAGGGATTAACTTCATAAAAGAGATTGAACGTTTAGAGCAGGTCCCTCTTCTTCTCAAGAGGATGTTGGCTGTCAACAACGTCGATGTTACAACAAGCGAAGAAAATACAATAGAATTGGGGTTTGATTATTCATTTAAGCTAATTTATATTTCTTATATAGAAAGATCTACTGGCAAAGAGAGGATATTAGATGTTGGATACGGCTATTTTACTAGTCTGAATCCTATAAATAACCCAAACACCATGTCTCTCTTTTATAATCACAGAGCATTACGCAATCCGTTATTGAAGTGGAGAGATGCGGTAAACAAATACTTTATCAATCCAAAGCCACAAATTATCAAAAAGAATACTCCGTCAAAAGCAGACCCGTCAGCCAATAACGTTTGCGGACCCTTAACTTACAACCTCCCCGGCTGGAGGGACATACTGGGTCCAATTGCTGCGAATTTAGATAAGCAATTGGCACTAGATCCTAGATTTGATCTAGGGTCTTTTCAATTTAGTTTGTATAAATATTTGCCTCCGTGCCCCAAGCCACCATCTGGAGTTGGAGACACATTCCTATATGGTGAGTATGAAATTAATCAAGAAAAAGAATTTTTTACTAATTTAGAAGCTTTGACACAAATTGAAAAAGCTTTTGATTTAGATAACGCCAAAGAATATGTGGGAGATTGGTTCTCATCAGCAGATGCAATTGATGATATTAGGGCTAAAATATTTGATCTAGAAGACGTAGAAAAATATATGGGAAGTCTCTTTGGCACAAATATGTCTGAGATTATAACAAATATATACAGCAGAATTTGTAAATGTTTTCTCGATATAGCAGGCATTGACACAGTTACATTGCCGAATCTGGAACTTGATGCAAATGCTGGCTCCATTGGTGCGAACTTAAATCCAAGCAATATATTAGATCCCAATACAGAAATAGGTCAAATACAAAACCCATCAGCAAGTGGAGTAAACCCTTTCAGTGATCCGGGTAAAGACTTCGACGCAGAAAACTTGTTCTGCTCCTTTTGTATAGAAATACCATCGTTCTTTCTTAGGTTGCCCACAACAAACATTATGGATGTGATTGTGGCAGCATTGAAGAAATTATTAGAATTATTGCTAGCCCAATTAATATTGGCTCTTATTCAAGCACTGTTGGATATTTTGTTAACCTGTCCTGAGCTTTCTTGTCCTGAAGGCGAGAGAAACGTAAGAGATTATGGCGCAAATAATTTAGCTGATATTTTCACTGAAGACTCAACTGGAACACCAGTGCCAGCATTCTTTCAAGGGTGTGGTCTTATAATAGACGACCAACAATTGACTGCTGACGAAGTTTTAGCTTTCATGGATACGATTTCCCGAAGATTGACATCGGGAGAGTGTCTGTCTTTGATAACAGGTGGAATCAACGATGCAATGATGAAGGTTGCGAAAGAAGAGATAGCAAAATATCCCGGCATACAAAACCAATTGGATAACGAAGCCAAGATAGAAGACTTTTTCGCTTGTGCTGGCATAGGTCTTCCGCCTGAAACTGTAGCCCAATTAGAAGATGACATATTAAATAAATATAAGGACCCAGAAGTGTGTTCAAATATTTTAAATGATGCAAAAGAAAAATTGGCTGAAAGATGTGGGGCTTCTGATTTACTAGACGCTTCCGTTGACAATGCTTTGAACTTTGATATCGATAAATATAAGAAGCTTGCAGATGCAATTAGAAAAAACCAAAACTTATCAAATGACATTCCATCCCTATTTGGTGACTGCTTTGGTAACCAAGGTGTGTTAAGTGGGTTACCAAATCCAGCGTTGGATTTTGCGGTAGAACAATCTGTAGAGGCTATTGTTGAACCAGTTAGGAGAGCAATGAAAAGAGAATTGTTTAACTTGACAAAGCCAATATTGGACTTAAACAGTTCTAGCAGCAGCCCAATCGCAACTCAAGCTGCTTTAGTTAACCACAGCCCAAAGATAGCAGATATGAAGAGAAGCAATTCTATGGCAAATGCAATAGAGCTTTGCAGCCTCCATTCAGGCTTGCCAGCGGCATCAACTGCAATGATCATCGCCCCCGGAGCAGGAATCCCAATTGCAATCGCCGCTTTATCTACATTCCCTAGTTTTACAGGAGACACTACTTTTAAGGATGTCGTATTTGGAGCAAACATAAAAGTTAACAAAAACTTGCAATTAGAAAGCGCAGATGAAACCCTGCCAATCGATGTAGTGTTGGCTGACTTGGGAGATAATATAATCATTCAAACACCTCAAGACTTAGATAATGAAGGGGCAACAGCTAGAATTACAGTCCCAATCAACGAAGCGACAGGGGAATCCATGCAGCTTCAGCTTCTTCCTGCGTCAACTGACGACGACGGAAATATTATATACACTGATAACTATTCTCTAACTTTGACTGTCAAGGATACACTAGGGGTCGAGGGCTTGGACACAATCCAGCTAATTCCAAAAGACAATCAGTTGCCTGACCAACTGGTAAATCACTTACAAGACTATAGCGTTGACACTACATCAAAAAGCCCACCACAGGCACAGTATTTCGCAGAGCTTGTATTAAGTAATCTAGAAAAAGATTCAGGAAGTGATGGGCTGACAGAGGAATTTAGAACATTTCTAAAGGAAACCCTAGAGAATGATATATATTGGACTATCTGGAGAGCATCTTTAGATTATATGGCTGATTCTCTTGCAGATTGCGAACTATTAAGAGAATATGAGCTTAATAGGCAAGATGAATTCATTGGATTTAATCCGTTTCTTTTTATTCCGGGACTGGCTGTTGTAATAGGTCTTGCTGGTGCTACAACTTCCGTGGGTCAAGAGGAGGCAAATCTTTTTTACGGTGGTAAATTTTTAAGAAAAGAGATGACCAATCTAGATATGCAATCTTATGGCGATACAGACGGAATCATAAACATTGAAAAACTAAAGAAAACAATAAAAGACAACTATGATTTCTCCAGAGCACATGATCCAAATTCAGAACAAATGGGTATGCCACATTATGCGATTTTGCAAGGATTAATGTCAGGCTTAATTCAGCTTTTTGTTGGAGAAATATTCGTTAGAGGTATTGTGCCACTTTCTAAGTTTCCCATCGATGTAATGACCTCTGAAGAATACACCGTAGAAATTATCTATAGAAATATGAGCGAATGGCTGAATACGGGCTCTCCCGAATTTAAAGTGAAGTTTGTTAAAATAATGAGAGAAATATTCAAGCCCTGCAATAGCAAAACAATCTTATTTGTGTCAGATACCCCAGACGATGAAACCGCAGGAATCCCCGGAACAGCTACTGGCTTTGAAAAGGACTATAGAATAGAAAGTTGGGAAGATGGTTTGAGGTTCTTAATTAGACAGGAGATGTATGGACCGGCAAAGTTTATTAAAAACAAACTCGCATCCTTTAAGACATCATCTGGAACCAGTATAGCTCCGGCAAACCCAGTTACTGCCATAACTTATGGAAAAATGCTGTCAGTTCCCGATGGGGCGTTCCAGAGAGAGCAGGACAACAACTCATTGTTCAGCGGTGAGAAGAAAGAAGCATTTAAAAATGGTAAGTTATTTTTACAGTATTATTTTGAGGTTGTTGATTGGGAACCAGAAGACGAGCAATACAATGCTGCTGTCGCACAAAGAGACGAAAGCTTAAAGGGAATATTGAGCGAAGACAACTTTGTAGAATTAATATCAAGGCTCTGTGGAATTCCAACTGGTTTTCCTCAAAACTACGAATCTAATAACGCTATCTTGACAAAATCACCAGAAGGAGATACTGCATCAGACGATCTTGATCTGCCTTTTAAAGATTTATTCAAGGAGATTAATTTTGGATTAAGAATGTGCTATGGAGCCATTCAAACAACACAGACGGAAACTCCCGGCGGAAAGCCGATATTAGAAGATCAAAATCCAAAAATATCTAATTTTATTAATAAGATAAAAGAATTTGTAAACCTTGGCGACGGAGAGATATTATTTCTTAACGAAAATGAACAATCTCCATCCTTGACGCCACAATACGTTCCGGGTCCACAGGATGACATATTTAAATTTTCCAAATTAACTAAGTCATTGCTGTTGGCAGAAGATTTTAGAGGATTTGCCGAGTACGGCGTAGACACTCCCGAGTCTAATGCACTAGGCGCAACTTGGGAAGTGATTGATCCCCTATATACTGTTGTTCTGCCTTTGTTTACTCAAAAAGTTAGAATTGCTGGCGAAGGGTCTTACGAGGGAGGGTATCCCCTGTTCAATAGTAATACAGCTACTTTGAATTACTTGGCAGACCAATTTAGGCTCTTCACTGCTAGCGCAGCCTCTGGCACTGGATATCCATCCAAGGTTATGAATAAGCTTAGTCTAGACTTCTTTACAAGCCCTGAATATGAAGGAATATTCAGGTATGCAATCCCCATTCCTAAAATGGCTTCCATGTTAACAGTACACAACGTCGCAATTGCAAGTAAGGACAAGAATGTGACCAAAGCGTTCAACCTCACCAAAGCGCAGCTTAAAGACCTCATCAAAAAGACTACAAACTTTGTTGGTCCTCAAATGTACAAAAAACCTTTTGTGTAAACTTAAACGGTTAAAAAATATACATAAAGTTCTATTTATAGGAAAAGCGAGGACTTCATATGGCTTATTATTCTCCACACCTACCTCTTACCAGAGACAAGACAAATGGCTATAAATTAACAGAAACTTTGAAAGAGGTGGTAAAGCAAAATTTTAAAATGTTATTGTTGACAATGCCGGGGGAAAGAATCATGATCCCCGAATTTGGCGCTGGTCTGTACCAATATTTGTTTGAGAATGTAACTCCAGAACTAAGACAAAAGATAGAGGCTAGAATTAGAGAACAAACGGGTCAGTATATGGCATTTATAAAAATAAGAAACCTAGATATACAAGAAGGCTCAGACGAATACGGAAAAGCAATTTCTAATTCCTTGTTTGTGACAATAGAATACTTTATAGATTCATTGTCCGAAGTTGATGTTCTGAACTTGACAGTATCCCAACAAAATGTTTGATATTCAATATTTATTACTACTTATTAAAACAAAGGAAATACTTTTCATATGAAGACAAGAAGAACAAACATTCCTCCAATAAATTACACAAGTAGGGACTTTGGAACAATCAAAGAGGACTTGGTGTCTTATGCCAAAAGATATTACCCTGATACGTTTCAAGATTTTAGTGAGGCTTCCTTTGGTTCCTTGATGTTAGATATGACTGCGTATGTTGGCGATGTTGTATCTTTTTACCTAGACTATCAAGTAAATGAGTCTTTTCTAGATTCTGCGGTTGAAAACCAAAATATTAATCGACTAGCAAGGCAGATGGGCTATAGACAATCTGGCACATCGGTGTCAGAGGGAATAGTAACAGTTTATATAATAGTACCAGCATCAAGCACGGGAATAAGTCCTGACTTGAGATACGCCCCTGTTTTAAGAAATGGGACAAAATTTACCTCATCTACTGGCGTAACTTTTACCCTAATTGAAGATATCGATTTCGGAAATTCAGAAAACGAAACTATAGCTGCCGCAGTAAATGCAACGACAACCTTGCCAACGAGCTATGCAATTAAAGCAAGGGGAAGAATCAGGTCTGGAGAATTAAAGGTAGAATATTTTAGTGTTGGAGAATATGTAAGATATCCAAAATTTACTTTAGCAGATAACTTTATAACTGAGATTGTCGACGTTTTTGATTCTGCTGGAAATAGATACTTCGAAGTAGATTACTTGTCCCAAGATACTGTTTACTCGCCAATCATAAATAGAGGCAATGACAGCAACAATGTGCCATATATTATGAAGCCCAAAGTCGTACCAAGGAGATTCGTTACAGAATTCCAAGGAAATAGAACAACAATTCAATTTGGACACGGATCAGAAGAGAATCTAACATCAGATGTAGTGTCGGACCCGTACAACGTGGTCTTAGATATGCATGGCAAAAATTATGTTACAGATAAATCCTTTGACCCAACAAGCCTAATCGAAACAGATAGCTTAGGCGTTGCCCCATCGAACACAACTTTGACAGTTATTTATCGCTCAAACAATAGCCAGAATGTAAATATCTCAGCTAATTCTTTAGAATCATTGGCTGATGTTGATATTAGGTTTAAAAATGCAAATACGCTACAGGACTCAATTATTAGAGACGCTATATCTTCCTTAGAGTATGAGAATGAGGAGCCTATTGTCGGCAATGTGGATGCAATTGGGGCAGAGGAAATAAGACAGAGAGCGTATGGATTGTATGCAGCACAAAACCGAGCCGTAACAAAAGAAGACTATAAGGCTATAATATACAAAATGCCTTCAAAATTTGGTGCGATAAAGAAGTGCAATCTGGTACAGGATAAAGATTCTTTCAAGAGAAACCTTAATTTGTACGTAGTTTCGGAAAATTCGAATGGAAATCTAATAACAACGCCACAAACTTTAAAAAACAATTTAAAAACTTGGATCTCAAACTATAAAATGATTAATGATACAGTTGATATATTAGATGGGAAAATTGTTAATATCGGCATTGAATACGAAATAATGGTAGATAGCGAAGAGAACAGGTTCTCGGCTTTAGACTTATCTAACAGGGTTTTGGCAAACAGATTTTCCAGAAAGTTTGACTTTGGAGAGCCACTAATGTTTTCTGATATTCTTCAAGCGCTTAAAAACATACCAAATGTTTTAGATGTGGGGCAGGTAAGAATAGTCAAACGGTCTGGCTCGCAATACTCAAGTATTGATTTTAACATACAAAGGTATACTAGTGCAGATGGTAGATCAATAATGCCACCAGAAGATTTCATTTTCGAAATTAAAATACCAAGTTCAGATATAAGAGGCACCGTAATTTAATGGCTATTAAAAAATATATTGCTAACGCTGACAACACAATAAGTAACGCTTTCAAGGTAGACCTCCAAACTAGAGGTACAGGCTCAAATATGGGCGCAGCAGATGTCCTAGAGGCGTTCTATATCTCAGGTCAAGTATCATCCTCCTCTGGGTTATCTTCAGAAAAATCAAGAATTCTTGTTCAATTTGATATAGATAAGATGAACGAGGATAGGACGAACGGGCTAATACCACTTAGTGGAAACGTTTCATGGTATCTCAATATGTATAACGCCCCTCACGCTTATACTTTGCCAAAAGATTTTAAAATGGTTATTAAAGTCTCTTCTGGTTCTTGGCAAGAGGGATATGGTTTGGATATGGATAACTATACAGACCAAACATACGAAGGGACTGGATCTAACTGGATAAGAAAAGGCGCAGCAGGCGATGGTAACTCCACTTGGTTAACCGAGGGTGGTGATTTCGCAGAAAGTCTTCTATCCCCAGCCTATACTGCTTCCTTTGCTGACGGTACAGAAGATTTATCTGTTGATATTAGCGATATTGTTGAAGACTGGATGACCGGCGGCGCTGCGGCTATAGGAAATTTTCAAGTTACCTCAACAGGCTCTCTGCCATCTGTTTTTAACGGCGCAGAGTTTACATTAAAAGATTCCCAAGGCACTTCGGTAACTTATACTTTTGATACCTCAACCACTACCAGTGCTGGAAGCACTATCGGCTTATCTGGTGCAAATTCAAAAACAAAGATCCAGCAAGCGATCAGAGACGCAGTTAACAACACAGGCGTATTGAGGATGTCAGCAGCCGATGATGAGAGCGCCTCCCCCGTAGTAGGCAACAATCTGACTATGGACGATATTGGATTGGCAGGCAACAATGTCGGAGGATTGGGAGATATAGACATAACAGGCTCTAATGTCCCCGGAGCATTGCTACTTATAGGTTTAGAATTTGTAAACGGCACAGGAATACCCAACTACGGACTGGGAGTATTCTTGTCTTCAAGTTTTGAAACAGGCGAAAAAAGCAATTACACCAAAAAGTTCTTTTCTAGAACTAGCGAGTATTTCTTTAAGAGACCAGCTCTGGAAGCCAGGTGGGATTCTTCGGAGAAAGATAATGCTGCTAACTTTGTTCTTAGCAGCTCTTTAGCCACCGGAGAAGACAACCTAAACACCTTATATCTATACAATTATGTTAAAGGTAAGCTGCAAAATATCCCAGCCAACGCATCTCATACAAATCCATCAGTCAATATGAAGGTGAGCTTATATTCAAACTCTGTTGGCAACATTCATGATAAATTAAAATTACCCAAAGGCGGTGACGTTGCTAGTACAAACGACACAAATGCAGTGGGAGGCATTATTTCGACAGGCGTATACACAGCTTCTTTAGCTATGAGCCACTCTGAAGGAACAGCCGGATTTTCAGGCTCTGTATATGCTATGTGGCATTATAATGACTTAGTGACATATCACACTAGCTCTGAGATATCTGTATTCAAGTTGAACGCATCAAATTATAACCCTGATCCTGACTATGTTACATCTATAGACAATTTAAAAGCAAATTACTCAAGAGACGAACAAGCAAGATTCAGGTTGTTTGTTAGATCGAAAAACTGGAGCCCAAATAATTATACGGTTGTTCAGGCAGAACCCGCGAGTGAAGTTATAGAAGATGCTTATTATAAATTATACAGAACTGTAGACGATTATTGCGTAATTCCTTTTGGAACCGGCTCTGCTACGTATCCACAGGCTAATGACTCAAAAGGATCATATACGAGATTATCTTACGATATTTCTGGTAATTATTTTGATTTAGATATGGATCTATTGCAGTCTGGTTACGAGTATGGTTTAAAGTTTGCTTATTATCTAAACGGATCCTACAGAGAACAGAAAGAAGTATTTAAGTTTAAGGTTGAAGATTAATGGCTAAGAAAACAAAAGATCTTTTTAGAAAAAAGTATCCATCGAGAGCATCTATGTATGCTTCAAAAAACCTATTGTCTTCAAGTTCTGATAGTGTAGGGCGAGAAGTGGAGTCTGCTTTGTATACAGAGCAGTTCATAAAAGACAGAGACAGATACAAGCCAAATATTGATTTTACTGATCCTAGCAATTTTGTAAGGTTTGGTTCTGCAAAAGAATATTACGAAAAATCAATTGAAAACATCTACAAGACGTATCCATACGATGGATCCTTAAAGGAAAAGCTTGAGTGGCATAACTCATCTTCATATTTTGATAATTATTTCTTCGAGTATGAATACCCGAGAACAAACGGATATATATCAATTGGTCAAAACTGGACTGCTGACAGCACTACGGCGGAAGATGCCGTAGATAAAATTGTAGCTGCTTCTTCGCCACAGTATATTAGCATCCAAGGTGGTCCACATGGACCTCAAGCGCCAGCATATGATCCGAACTATGATAAAGCTCTCACATATAAAAGACCAGAGCATAAAGCAAATATATTTGATTCTGAGATCAATCAAAAGCAAAACTTGACTATTGATGGCACTACGGGGAATACTGTAGAATTTTGGCTAAAGCTACCAACAAACTCTCCAACTGGGCAAGATTCTCCTTCTTATGCGTATTTTGATCTCTGGAATGAGAGCACAGACAAGACATCTTCTGGGGAATACGGAAGGCTTTTGGTTGAGACAAGATTAGACAAGACTCTTGATGGGACATATACAGATGATTCGTTATTCCATATTACTTATATGTCCGGTAACAGTGGAGCCGAGCGTTCCCCCATTGGACCTACCAGTTTATTAACTAGCCAAAATATAACCCTAACTGATTGGAATCACTACGCATTTGTTGCAAAAAATAATCCAACTGGCTCTAATCACTTATTGTTTGATCTATATATTAATGGATATCAGGTTGACACAGTTCATACCGGATCTCAAATTTCCGAAGTCAGAACAGGTCCGTTTAACGCAAACATCGGAGCTTATAGATACAATCCAGCTAGCAATCTAGCTGTTGCCAATGGAGAAGGAAGTATATCTGGATCTTTCTTTGACGAATTTAGATTCTGGAAAAAAAGTAGAAATCAAAAAGATATCGCATTGTATTGGTTCACGCAGATTGGCGGTGGGACAAACACAGATTATGGATTAAAAAACTCAAAGTATACAGGTTCTTTAAATCCTGTTGACTTGGGGGTTTATTACAAGTTCAATGAAGGGATTGTAGGCTCTGGTCTAGATAGCACAGTCTTGGATTACTCTGGTCGAGTGTCCAATGGTACATATAACAACTACTCATTCACCAGCACAATGCCAGAATTGAGATTTACTTCATCAGCTATGGTGGAGTCAAATGCGTCAGACAGAGAATTCAAGGATCCAATCTTATATTCAATTCACCCAACTGTTGCCGACTTAAAGACTGAAATAACAGCTAAAGGTATCGAGTACGACTCTAAAAACTCAATGTCTCTGTACAATATGATGCCTATGTGGATTCTCGACGATGACGAAGAGAAAGATAAAAAGACTGTCAAAAAGCTAACACAAATTATGGCTAGCTATTTTGATGAGCTTTTCATTCAAACAGAAAGACTCAATAAACTAAAAGATGAAACATACATAAGCGGTAGTGTTTCTGGCAGCATATACAAGCCTCTCCCATTTGCAGATAAATTATTGCACTCTAGGGGTTTCATGACCACTGAATTGTTTGCAAATGCTTCTGTTTTGGAATCTTTAGCCAATAGAGACGAGACAAAAGAATTCAAATCAGAGTTGGTAAATGTAAAAAACCAAATTTACACGAACATATACAACAATCTAAATTTTATAACAAAAGCTAAGGGTACTGAAAAGTCGATTAGAAATCTTTTGAGATGTTATGGAATTGATGACAACATATACGCTCTTTCGTTTTATGCTAATAATTCTGACATAACCTTAAATCAGTCTATTACCCCCAAGATAATAAGAAAGAATTATGTAAACTTTGCAACAGCTAGCAATCAAGGGGCTTTAGTATACCAATCTACAGCCTCTTCGAACGCTAATTCTGTTATGTACATCACAGGAAGCACAAACGCGGCTTCGGGTTTTGACAATGATTTAGGATTTACTCTGGAAGCAGAAGTTATATTCCCTAGAGAACTAGCAATTGATAATCCAAAGAAGGGAGAAACGGAATATACTCCAATATCGGCATCTTTGTTTGGGATGCATTCAGTGCCCTTAGTTCAGTCCAATGAAGCAGACACAACTTGGTCAACCACAGATTACGCCAGTTTGCAGGTATATGCAGTTAGAGAAAGAAATTCTGGAATTTATCCGAGTAACAATGAAGATCAAATCAAGTTTGTATTAACTGGTACAAATGTTAACGCCTCCACAGAAGCTTCCATACCATTTTTAACTTCAAGTGTGTACAGCGATGTTTACGAAGGCGAAAAATGGAACTTCGCTGTAAAAGTATATCCTACTAAGTATCCAAATCTAGGAGCCGTATCAGGAACGTCCGGTCACACAGTAGAATTTCAAGGTATTAATACACAAGCAGATACAGTTATAAATCACTTTGTTTTAACGGGTAGCGTTTCTAACGGAACAAATGTGCTGAGTGATAAAAAGAGGGTCTACATAGGGTCTCATAGGACAAATTATACAGGATCCCTGATTGTAGGCACTAACGTTCGAATGTCATCTTGTAGATATTGGGCAATCCCCCTAGAAACTCAAGAATTGATATCTCATGCTATTGACGCCACAAATTATGGTGTTTTTAACCCCGCCCAAAGTGCATATTTGTTTCAAGAATATGGAGTAAATATACCAAAGATTAGAACTCTGGCTTTGCATTGGGATTTTAATCAAAACACCGGGTCTGACTCTGGCGGAGCATTTGCTGTAGAAGATTTCTCCTACGGAACGACAGACGCCATTACAAGGGGTGACCTATCAACCCTACTTTCTAGGCAACATACTGGGCGAGGACTGTACTTTGGTCCGTCTAGGACAGATGCTATTAAGAAAGAGAGAGTCTACACATATAAGCAGCAAGTGCCCGAAAACTTGGACATTGCTGATACAGTGAAGATTATCAATAAGGATCAAGAATTCTTTACCCCCAGAACAAGACCAATTACATTTAGTTTCGCCGCTGAAAAGAGTATGTATCAGAACATATCCGAAGAGATGCTCAACTTCATGGCTTACTCTGCTGAATCTAGTGGCTTAGAGAATTTGGTCGGAGACCCAATAAACAAGTATAGACCAGAATACAAGCTGATGCAGAAGATCAGAAACATTTTCTTTGAGAGAATTTCAAATACGGCAGATCTTGATAAATATTTAGATTTCTATAAGTGGCTGGATGGTTCTGTTAGTTTTATGATCTCTCAACTTGTCCCTGCTTCCTCTGAGATAGAAGGTGTTAGAAATATTGTCGAGAGTCACATCCTAGAGAGAAATAAGATCCAACATAGGTTTCCAACCTTTGAATTTGGATCCAACGATCCCGCAGGGTCAATAAACGGAATCAATGAGCTTCTTTATAACTGGGAGTTTGGTCATGCCCCAACGTTCCCTTCACCGGGCGTTGCAGCAACAACAACAATTACAGCAACAGCGACCCCAACAGCCGGTAAGCAGATAACTTTACGACAACTTTTGGCTGGTGGTTCAACCAATTCGGTTACCTTTACTGTGCATAATACAACAACAAGCGGAAACAACTTTGCTAAAACAGGTGCAGATCACGGTCTGACGAATTTAAAAACACTCATCGATGCAGCAGGAATATATACGACTAGTGCTGTTCAAAACTTGGGTGGAGGATCTTATAGACTAACAATAACGCAAAATTTAAAAGGTGCATTGGGAAATACGACTGTTACCAGCAACGTTGACAACTATACAGTAGCTGGCGCTGCTAGCGCTGCTGCTGATGGAGTCTTTTCTGACGGCATTGATAGAAAATACCAAGAAGATAGCTGCAACTGGTGGAATAAGAAAGTAAACAGGCAAGATCCAATCTTGGCGACAGGAATTAGTGATGTAGACGTTGGTAGAGCCACAATACATTCCGCCTCTTTGCAGGTGTTTAATAGAAGATTTAGCTCTCCATATAAAATAACTGCAAGAGAGGGTAACGGAGCACTCAAGACAAAGTATAACAAGAGATCAATTGTTATGACTGAGACTGAGCCGTTTGCCAACACAAAAACAATTACATATAACACCACTACATTTACAACATCGAGTGTCATATGTCTAGATGACGTAAAGATTAATCCAAATCTTAAGAGGCAGGCAGATTATCAAGTACAGCTAAGTGATACAACAAATACAAAATCAAAGTATTCAAGTGGTTTAGTCGCGCCGTATACTTTCTTTTCCTCAAGCGCCAAAGCAGTCGCTACTGGGGTGCCGACTGGATTTCAAGCTGGACCAGACCACTTAAGAGATTACTATTTGGATACAAAGGAGATACCGGCTCAGGGTCCATTCACTAGGCAGCACGTCGGTGGTAATCAATATAGAAATCTTGGATTTGCATACAAACCGGCTCAATTAAACAGACCAACAGATCCAAGAAAAGATGTATTTCCGCAGGCGTGGTATTCGCTAGCAACTTTTGGCGGAGGTAATTTTTACTATACTATCGTTAATCCAAGTTATTTCAACTCTACTTTCACGAGAGCAGATTACACAAGAGACTTTATAGCGAAGAGCCCTGTTAATATAAAGAATATCAAGACAGTCAACACAACTTTTAGCAGCAGTTATGGTAGCATGCTTAGTTTGGGTAACTATGCTCACAATTATGAAGTAGTCCAAACTGCCGATAGAAGTGTTAACAATAGATATTTAGCTGAAAACAAGATATTAAACACATCCTCAGTTGCATCTCCCTATATAAGAGACTTAAACGACTTTGCGTTACCAGACAGAGGCAGACACTCGGCTATTATGGTCAATAGATTCTCTGCTCCGGGTGGTCCCGAAGTAAATGGTCGAGGATTCCTAGATGTAGAATCGGAAACCTTCTCTGTTTACAATGCAATACCATTTAGAAATCTAACTGTAAGGCAACCTCTCAACACTTGGCTGACAAAGCATAGTGCCTTTGGTGGTTATGATAGTGAGTATGGAGCGCCATCAGCCTCTTTCCACAAAACTCAGCGTAATGGAGCAAAAAGAATACTAAGCAGTAGCGCAGGTCCTAGAGCAAATAATTCTGGATTCTCTACAGGCTCTGAATATGACAACTATTGGGTTCAACATATGATCCCAAGGTCTGATATGGGGTATGCTTGGATTACAGCATCTGCCACAAATGTAATATTTGGATACGAGCAGCCGAATGTTGCCAATGCCTCCATGGCTTCAACAGATCTTTCTTTTATTGGAGCTAGCCAGCACCAATCATTTTTAAGTACCTTTGGACTTCCAGCGGTCTATAGGTGGTTTGGTAGCGCCAAAACAGAAGGAGTTCGAACTGATTTCGTGGGCTTAAACTCACACATAATTGGAGATATAACATCCTCTACAAATACTTTAGGATTTTCATTGAATGCTGATTTTGTCAATGGAGGATTACTCCCAGAGACAGACGCTAATATAAAAACAGGTCTCGCGGGAGCTAGCGCTGTTTTAAATGGCATAAACTTGAACAGAAACGGAGCAGGAGGCTTTTCATCTTGGAAACAAGTAAGGCAGTCATATCATCCCATAGTAAGGTATCACAACAAAAGAAACGTTATTAGCTTAGTAACCTCTTCTGTGGTTTTGTATAATGATGAGGGAATTGCAAAGGTAAAGCCAGACACAATATCATTTACACTGTCGCCTGTAACTTTTGCTCACAAGCCCCTAAAGCATCACTTTACTTTGAAGTCGACTGGAGAAGATTTGTTTGTCGACAGTACATATGCAAATAACTTGCAAACATTCTCCTACAAAAGAATAAACGATATTATTGGATTTGAAGCTAAGGATGGAGATGAGGTTTACGACAACCTAAAAAGAATATACATTGATAAATACTTGGGCGCAACTAGCCCAATTGGTGATTTCGTCAATTTAAAATACTCAGAAACAGTTTATCCAAGAAAGAATTTTACTGGATTAGCTAAGTCTAGGGGAAGAGAAAACTATACAGGAACCCCCGGATCAGAAGACTACAATAAAGCACTGGGCTCTTCTCTTACTTTTTGGAAAGGTAATATTGATAATCGTCTAAGAACGGATAATGAAGCCAAGACAATGGGTGATGTAGTGATACACAGCGCCTCGGCACCCTTTGGTCTTATAGATTTAAGTAACTGGCCGCTAGATGCTGAAGAGCCATTTCTCGATTATCTTTTGGTGTCTGCTTCTGCTGGTGCTGGCGATGATGACTTTGATCCGTATTTCTGGAGCCCACTTGGTCCGTCTGGTGCGTTTTTAAGACCAGATTTAGAACCAAGATGGAATAATGTTGATAAAAACGGTGAATTATCACACGCAGGGTGGCTCCTTAGCTTATATGACATTAATGCAGATGGAAAGTATAATCTAGATGGCTTGGGGGCCAGAGGTCCATTAACAAATCTTAGGTTCTATGGCACAAGAGCAACAGCTTCTATACAGTATGAGTATCCAAACTTGGTTTGGTCTGGATCTTTTCCATACGGTCCTAGACCAAAAGATGGAAACACTGGTGGCTCTGGGGTTGGTGACGCTCATATGATTAATCAATCCTCGGCATCATTACATCTAATTCCGCCATTCCGAACAGATGTGCTTAGTGGCAGAAGACCATGGTTTGATTCATATGAAGATTATGCAAATGATATTAGATATATGGCTAAAGAGCACACAATAATCCCAGAGTTCAGAATAAGTGAACATATGGATTATTATATTGATAATGGATTCAAGGCTGATAACAACAAGTTTATGACTTTGGTGGGCGCGTCCCTTAATAATACCGGCAGTGCGACTTCTGAAACTGGAGCTTTTCAACAGCAATTTTTCAATATATACTCAAACACGGACTTCCTAAGTAAGATAGTTGATTTGAAAACGGATCATAAGAAAGGAAATGTTGGTCTTCCAACTGAAATATCCTTGAAAGTCAAAGCAGTTAAGAAGTTATTACCATATCAAGGTTTCTACCCTGCTCTTAGGGCAGTGCAACTGGGACAATTATTTTCAGCTTCATACGGACCATACATCACTGGCTCTAATAACTATGCCGCAGAAAACGAGAATCACCAAGGTAGATTGGCAGCTTTATATCAACCATTCTTCGCTCCGGGAATCTTCTTTAATACGATTAAGTCAGGTATAGCTGTTGATTATTCAGTTCACACGGGGTCAATTCCGGCTGGACTAGAAGCAATATACACCAGATGGGGAAGAAACCCGACCGCAGAAATAGATCTAGGGGTCGACAGTCCATATAGCGCCTCAAACATGGCGATGAGTCTGTTTACTGAAGCTCCTAATTTCTCTTTCCCTTTTGAGGCAATATTAAATCCAGATCGTTACTTTCCTGCTACCGGATCTAACGACACTTTAACTAAAGGTGATGTTGAGCAAGAGGGTATCGGGTTCAGGAATGCCGATATATTTTTCGCTTATCCCCACTTCACTGGCTCTTTAAGCCATGACGCAAACGTAACTTATGCTGATCCTTGGTCGGCAACTTCTACGTCTCCAACTACTGGAACAAGACAGGACTTTTTCTTCTCTTGGCAAGGACAGTCCGATGTAAGATACTCTTTGGCAGCCAACAATTTCTTTGCAGAGGTAGAAAACTTCTTTCTAGAAAGCAGATCTCCTACTTCTTTTGTGTCTAAGCCTGCAAAAGATTTCAAGCCAATGGTATCGGGAAGTGTCTATATCATGGACGTTGTATTGTCGAAGACTGAGAACTTTGTTTCGTATGAAGGTCCTTCAGGATCATTCCAGTTTAATCCTTTCACTGGATCAGCATCGACTTCCGATGAGGTTACTAAGGTAGACCCAACGAATGCACTAGGGAGAGCAAGGTGTTTCGATAAGAGTCCATATGTTTCAGCCAGAGGTATGCATTACGGTCCTCCGTACCTAGCACAGCCTTATATATTTGGAAATCCAGAAAGTGGAAGTGCTTTCTTTGAAGATCCTTGCTATGCAATACATACTCCTCCTTACTTTTATGGAGATGCTGTTGCTAGAATTGAGGTTAGACCTCACGAAATATATGACCTAACCCCAGATCAGTCAATTAAGATTGAATTTGATGAGATGATAGCGAATGCACAGATTCTTACAAAATATTTCAATTCTAATCAAAGAGCAAAAGATTTGCAAAATCCATCTTTTAGAAAGTTGTTTCCAGCAGGAACAAATCAGATGCAGATTTCTTCCTCCGTTGATCTTTTTGGGAGAGTCCAATTAAAAAATGCTCAATACTCAAACCAAAAAGATGCAGATGGCAACTTTATACCAGATGGATCAAGCACTCCCGGAGAAGCTTCGGACCAAATGGCATGGGTTATTGAAAGCAAATTTGAATGCCCTTCAATTAACTTAGCAGATATGGATGTTGATTCTTTGGGTGCTGGCATTGGTCTTGGTAGAGAAAAATATTATACTCGTGGTATTTGGAAAGGATATGGTCAACCCACGAGCGGATCAGACGGTATATTCTTGCAAATTAGAGAGTCAGATCCGATGAACGTGTTTAGTAAAGTTGGAGCAAAAATGCACCCAACGAATGGCTCCCCCCTCACAGGATCCCTTATTGATGTTTGCGGTTTTGAAACTAGGAAAAGTAGAATTGGAGAAATAGCCTCCACCAGAACTATCTCGGAAGCAATTGTTGCGATGCCGATTGATAAGAATGGCGACTTTTATGAAATAGACGCAGGGGTGTTTTTGCAACATATTCTAAACATAAATGCCGGAGATCCAGACGTAAAGGTTGGACAGTTTGGTTCAGAGGCAGATATAGCTACTACATCGATTGGGAATATGATCAGAAAAATGAAAAAGTATTATATCCCACCTCAGTTGGATGCTATAAACAATGGCTCTGTTTCCCCGAAAGTGATGTATATTTTTGAATTCAATCATAATTTAAATAAGGGTGATTTGTCAAACATATGGCAAAATGTTATGCCCGATATCGCCACAACTGCCGAGCTAGACGAGGCTGTAATTAAGCACAGATTAGATTCTCAGTTTGAATTCTTTGGATCTTTACCAAAGCCGGATAATGCAGCATTAACTAACGCTAGCGTAAATCCATTCATCAATGAAGACTTGGATATACGCTGGATGGTGTTTAAGGTTAAGCAACGAGGAAAGAATAATTACAACAACGTAACAAAGAAATCCGAAACATCATTGGGCTTCTCCTTTACAAACGAAGAAGAATTGGCTTCCTTTACTTCTTCTCCAAATAAAGAATTAAAGTACAGTTACAATTGGCCATATGATTTCTTCTCATTGGTTGAGTTAGCACAAGTGGATTCTGAAGTTACTTTTGAAAAATCTGATATTCCAACATCCCAACAAGCAGGTCAGGTCTCTCAAAACTTGAATGCAGCTCAAGGCACTATAGGAGGACCCAACCCCCCAACTGTCGTTATTGAAGATCCCGAATTAGACCCAGATGCAGCAATATGATAATGTTTTTTATGTTCGCTAGCTATTTATAGACGCCATGGAATTTTTTGATAGAAAAGAAGAAGTTATAGATATTCAACTTACTCCGTATGGAAAGTATTTGCTTTCGTCCGGGAGGTGGAAGCCGAGGTACTATGCCTTTTTTGACAACGACGTGATATATGACGTTGCTCACGCATCTATCACAGAAAATCAAAAAGATTCATCCGACAGGATTAAAGAATCAGTAAGGATGAAAAATCAATCAATCCTTTACGGCATTGAAACATCTTTTAACAGATTAACAAAAGAATACAACATTCCAGAAAAGCAGGGCACTTGGACACCTCCATCAGACCCAACGCTTCCATCGTTTCCATTGCCACCATATGACAATTACACACAAAATTATGATTTACCATTGGGGAATAGTTCTTTAAACTCGACCTTTTTCCCTTCTTTTGATGTTAGGTTTTATTCTGGATTTATGTCAAGTTCTTCAAATCATTACACGGGCTCTATTTCCACGGGAGGTGGAATACCCGAGGCAATACCACAAGTTAATTGCAACTTGACTTTCAAGACCTCTATCGGTCAAGAGCTTGAATTTCAATTGTCCGATGAGGAAACTGCTGGTCCGACTACCGAGCCAGCAGAGAAGTACTTAGAAAGCGGACCTCCTGAAAATAGAAAGTATAGTGCTGAAACTTATGCAGATGGAACTTACATCTCGATTGAATTGAAAAGATTATTATTTGATGTTCTTGAGAAAAACAGTGTTATTGATAAAGAAAATTTTGACTTGGAAGTCTATAAAGTAGAGACTGTTTCAAAGGGTGGCCCACAATCAAAGTATGAAAAAGAGCAGCTAACACCCTTAAGATTTGTTAGAGAAGACCCCAGCGGTCAGATAGTTAATATAGGTGAGTCTATTTACAACAAGATGACAAACAAGTATTATGAAATTGATAGTAGTTTTGTTGAATACTATTTTGATATTAGAGTCGATAACGAGATAGAACCAGTTCTCACAGAGAGTCCAAGTGCGATAGTGTTACCAACGAATCCAGAGGAGCCATGTGTTGATCAATGAGTTTAATTACTTCTACAAATAAAGTCTCAATGTCAAGCTTGGATGAATTTGGGTTTGGCTTGCCTACAATAAGCATAGTATCTACTGAGCTTATAAGTGATATCTCTTCTTTGCAAGCGAAGCAAGATCCTCACATCGATCATCCCGGCGAAATTAGTGTACGAAGCTTAAAAAAGATTGATGATACAAACGAAAATAGATCTTTAAAGGTGAGACTAAGACTTTCTTTTAAAGAAACTATCGATCCGAACGGAGATTTTGCGTATATTAATGCTGGCAAAGACTTGAAATACTTTAAGGTGGCTGTTTTTCAAAGTTTAGATTTTGGTGTCACCGACAATTGCAATTATAATACATTAAATCCTAGAAATGGACCTTATTTTAACAACACAGGTGCAATTAAGGGCTTAAGTAAGCAAGTTGGTTCTCCGGGAACAAGTCTAGAAAATATAACGAATTTAATCATAGATGCGTACAATAACGCACAGCAGAGCAATAGTGCTTTAGATTTTTCTGCCGATGCCTTAGTTAATAATATTCCGTATGCAAAAACACAAGACTCTTCAGGGAATACTCTCTACGATATTCCTCTCTTATTTAATTTTGATATCAAGCCCAAAGAGGGCGGGTCAAACCCAGATCATTTGGCTTATTTTGTTTTTTCATATTTTGATGTCGATGAATACTTGAAAGATGTGAAAGAAACTATTGGACAAGTATTGACCAATGATGATATAATAGACAACACATTAGATGAATTAGAAAGCATGACTATGGGAAATATCACATCAGACATCGTTATACTAAATGGTCAATTGCAAGAAGAGGCGTATATATTTCAAGATTCCAATTTGAATTACTATACAGGACCTTATCACCAAATGTCTGATGGTCAATTTATGAAAGGGGCTTATCATTTGCAGAAGGCGTATGATCAAACTGATTATTTAAACAAGATAACGGTCCCTAATTCAAAAATCATTGATAACAGAGAAATTGCAAAGCTAGACAAGGTTGATTACAATTATGCGAAAGTAGCAGATTTTCTTATTAACCCAGACACTATCCAGACCATTACAAATCCGGGAACAGAGGGTCTTTTAAAAATAGAAAATCCTGTGTTTTCAAAGATGTGGTCAAGTCATGATATAACAGGCAAAAATAGGTTTTTATTTTCTATAAATATGGAAAGCCTACTTCTTAAGAGCACAGTATATCCGGGACTTTTGACATCTTTAAAGAAATCTGAAGAAAGCGGAAATGGAGTTGTGTATTCCTCTCTTTTATCTCAAGTGCAAATAAAAGAATTAAAAATAACAAGAAGGAGAGTGAAAGATTCAATCAATCTTGATTCAAAGATTAGTAAAAAAAGCTATTCAAAAAACGACAAGCCACTACTAATAGTTCACTCTGTAGATCAAAATGGAAAACTGTCCTCAAAAGTTGAGATTTCAACAAAATTAGAAATGAGAGTTTCTAATGCACCAAAAAAAGTTGCAACTATTTCTGAAGTTAATATTGACAAGATGAACAAGGGACTAAGAACTTTTTCTTGTACAGATATTAATGTTAGTGAGAAAGCGGGAGGATTATACGAGTATACTGTAGAACTAGAAGTATCAGACCCAATCCCAAAGTTTCTACAGAGCAAAATTCAAGAGTTAGAAATACTGCTTTATGGCAACAATTCTTCTAAAGGGTGGAGTAGTTATCTTGAATCCACAAAGGATAGCAACTATTTTGATAGCTATTCAAATCGATTTAATGTGCAATTTCTTGATCTTTACAACGCTGAATTCAACAACACAGAGGGCTTAACGTTTGTTTCGGATATCATATTTAAATTTATGAGCTTGATTTCTCAACTAGACGCTCAAAATTCTCTAAACAACCCCGGTGCGATTATAAAAGCAGCCTCATACCTCATACAGATTTCCGACCCCAACACAGGAAACCCAGTGGGGGTTGAGACTGTTGCTGAGTTTATGGATAACACAATTTCATCTCTGCAAGGACTTTTACAAAATACAACATCATATAAAAAAATGTCAACCTTGCAAGGTGTTGGAAATTCTCACGTTAAAAACTCAACTCCAAAATTAAACGGAGCTTCATCTTCAAAGACATTTAAAATTTCTCACACGTTCAAGGAGTTATTCGAGGCTTCTAATACAAGTCGAGATGATCCGTTTGGATATGATTTTCTTTCTACAACACAAAACGCACAGCCAACAAATCTGGGTGGATTAAGGACTCTGAACGTTGATGATTACATCAACAGGTGTACGCTAGAAAACAAAAAACTGTTTTTAAATGAGGATGTAGACTTCGAGATAGCTGGACCTGACGAAACTGTATATAATCCCGGAGATTCTTTGTTGAACAGAAAATTCTGTTTTTTATCTCCTTCTTTTGTATATGTCCCGAAAAGAGCACCCGGCAATTTAATATCGAATAACATTACAGTTAGCGAAGCTGCCGATTTAGCTTTGGACATTATAAGGTACAACAAGGATTCATCTCAGCTTTCATCAACAGGTGGCACTTTAAATTTATCAAATAGCCCTAGGTCGCTGGAGGTTGATTTGCCAGAAGACACGCAAAAAAGAAGGCTTGATTTGGTTGAATACTTGGCATCTAAAGGTGCTACTTTTAAAGTGGAAGAGGCTACTTCTGTCATAAACCAAGGACGAGGAAAAACTAGCACGTTTCCTATTAAGTATGGCTTCAACAGACCCTCTTCTAAGTCAGATGTTGATGATTTTCTTAGCGATGTAAAGAATATATTTCATGCTAGTTCAAAAAATATCCTTAATTCCGCTGTTAATCCAAATCGTCTTTTGATCGCGATGACAATGCTTAGTGATATGGAATACAAAATAAAGATTTCAAAATTCTATAACTACAACAATATCACATATTATGATTTATCTGACATTGATAGGGCTAAGAGAATAAGAAAAAAGATTAATAGTGAGGGAGTCCACGTAATCAATGGTATGCCAAATCATACTAAATCTTTAATCTTTTTATCCAAAACTGCAATTAACACAATTGGATTGACTACGCCAATAACAAAATACTTTAACAAGACCAAGAAAGATCCATTTAAGGTACCTCACTTTTTTCCTTATATCAATTTCAATTACAGGGTTTTAAACAAGATTCAAGTCTTCAATGGCTTTGATTCACCAAATGGGAGTGCGAATATTAACGGTAACGGTAAATGGAAAGATTTATCACTCTCGGTTCTAAATAAGATTGAGAACGGTCCTGAAACAAAATATTACCTTTGCCGACAGGTTAGGTTTGTGGATAGCATTTCAGTTAAGCCTGCAAAAGCAATTGAAATGCCATTCTATGATGAATATTTTCTATTGACAAATAAGGAATTAAACATATTTCCCAATCCCGAATCATTTGAGGCTTTCTTTTCCAATGACATAACGTCTGGAGCAGGAGTGCTAGAGCAACAAACGCCCAATGCGTTGTTTGATAATTTAATGCATAAAGAAAATAGAAAAGTTAGCAAAACTGGTAACGGCGGATACTTAAAGACAGAGTTCATGCAAACAAACATTGGCTTAGGCGACAGGAGCCGACCTCCATCAAATGACATATCTGAAGATATAACAACTAGTGCTGGTTTGACAGAGGGCAATGACAAATTTAAGGCGGCAAGAAATCTCTCCCTTCTGGAGCAGGCTCAAATATTAGATGCTATGGGTCTTTCAAAGATGCTGAGAGGGAATAATGTTAACAGCAACATTGCCAAGTTGAAAAATGAAGGAACAACGAATCGAGAAGGTAGATCGCTAACAGAACAAGAAGCGGAATTATTAAAAAATAGCTCAGTTTCTAAGCAAACTAAGCAACAAATAGATAAGGCAATAAAAATAAAAGCCCCAACTGGAACTGGCAAAGCCGATCCGGTAAGCTCTAGAGGCGGATCCGGCGGTGGAACTGGTGGTGGCGGATCCGGCGGTGGAACTGGCGGCGGTGGCTCTAGTGGCGGCGGAGGAACATACTAAGTAGGTAAATTATGTCTGGTTTTGGTTTTACAGGAGATCCCTCGGAATTTGGAGGACAACAAGCTGACACTTCCAGCAGCGAAGGCGCAGGTTCGTCTAGCGCAAGTAATTCTGGGGAAACGTCCGATGAAGCGAAAAAGTCTTTTGTAGAGTTAGCTAAAGAAATGGAGGACCAAACCGAGGACGAAACACTCCAAGGAATAATCCAACAACTAATTGCAGATAACAAATACACTATCGATGGCGGAGCACTTGCTCTAGGTGGGGCATTAGCAGAAAAGTTCGGAAAACAATTAGAAAGATTTCAGAATGACCACAGCCTTATAGCGCACAGCGGCATCCTGTTCAGTGAACAGAAAGGGGAACTTTATAATTATACAGAAAATTTCTCCTATGATCCGATTCGCTCATCAGTAGGCTCAATATGGTCAAAGAGCCCCCTTGATATAATTAGGTATCCTAGCTCTGTTTCTAGTGGTCAAAAAGGTGCCGCAGAGAAATTTAACAAATTGTTGCACTTAACAGAAGAGGAAATACAAGAAAGGTTAGGACCAGAGGGTATTTCTTTTGGTTACAAATACTTGCCCAAAGTAAAATTTAAGTTTAGTAACAAGATGCAAAACTGGGGCGCAACACACATGATGTTTGGCAGACCAGCAACGCCAGATCAAGATGATGATGCAGGTATTAGATGCCGAGTGCTCGACATTGGGCAGGTACAGTATATGTATTTATATTTTGATCTAAATGGGTATGCCGACTATTTCAAGCCGATTGTTCCATTCAATATGCTTTTTAACGCAAAGCATAAATTGGAAGGATACTCTTACAAGTCCTCACTAGATCCCACAAAGTTTAAAACTTTAAAATTTGATGCGGTCAGTGGTGGCAGCTTGACGAAATTTGATGCTTCTTTTATATCCAAGGGAAACGCTGATCTGGAAAAAGTTCAAAGCATTGCAGCCAATGGAGTTGAGATAATTGAAGGTACCCACCCCAATGTAAACCAAGAGGCAGTCATCGATGACCTAGAATCTAAACTTTACATCGATGAAGTGTTTTCAAGCCAAGCAGCAATATCTGAAGAAGCTGTTCCGTTTTTTGGCTCCGAAGGATTACAGGGAGAGTTGTTAGCCGATGTAAAGCCGGTATATAATTTCTTTTCCCCAAAGTGGGAATATGCCTCAAAAGCACTAACTGAGAAGATGGTAGGAAACATATATGTTGCCGCCGCTTGGAAAAACAAATACGATTGGCTACCAACGCAGTTTGATTTTGAAAAGTTCGCCAATAGTTTTATTATATGCGATAATGATCCAGAATTCTTTAAGGAAACTTCAGCAGTCAAAATAACAAACAATGTTGTAATTAGTCAGGATAGCTTACTGCTTGATACAGCAGAGGATTTAAAAGAACAATTTCCGATGTATAATGAGATTGTGTTTTCTGCTATCCCGCAAGGTGATTTAGGAAAAATCTTCCATGAAAGCGGTATGACCACAGAGTTTTTAAAGACATTGTTAACATATGTATATAATGATTATAGTGCCCCTTCGGCAGAAAAAATAGGTCAAATTGCTAAAGTGATAGGTTTCGCAACACAGCAGCCATCAATGGTGTATCCCCAAAATGCTACATTCATATCTAAAATCAAGGAGCCAGCTTCAATTGACTTGTTTACGGATGACCAAAAGACCATTCAAAACCAAGACGATATGGTTACATTTGACTTTTTAGCTTGGCTAGAGTATTACATTAATGAAATAAATGGCAATGTTTCTAATAATGAATTTAAATTATACAATGACGAAACATACAAGCCATATACAAGTTATTTCGGAGACAAAGATTTTCAAAATATATTCCAAAAGAAGTCTGGCTTATCTTTCAAGAAAGTTCTAGGCTTGGTTAAGTTTTTAGCTTCTGCAAAAAACAATGTTAAAAGCAATTTTAGGGCATACCATGATATATTAGGTGGCAAGAAAGCAACGAGCGATATCCTATATTATAGAATAGAAAAGAAATCACAAAAAACAGGCAATGTAATTCAAAACTTTTTCGTTATGCCACAAGAGATCGATCCAGATAAGGGCTTTCAGTCTCAGATAAAAGTAATCGACACCCAAGTTAGATATGCTCAAGCTTATAGATATGAAATATATGCAGTCAAGGTAGTTGTTGGTACTGAGTATAAAATATTGACTGCTCCTGACGAGTCACAACTGCCCTTGTTCGAGGCTAACTTGTTTTCTGACACGACATTAAATTCTGAGCAAGCAATCAATCCTCCTTTGACAATATACCAAAGACACTTGGCTACAGGGCAAAGTAATCTATTGAATCTCTACCCTATGTTTAGCCTAGGAAATAATAACGAAAATGGCAGCCCAAATAAATATGTTATGCCCATAAAGCTTTCATTAAGACCGACTGTTAAAATCTATGAAGTGCCGCTGTATAAAGAGCAGGACGTGTTGATTTTGGACAGCCCTCCAATGCCTCCACTTGTTAATGTATATCCTTTGAACGGCAAGAAGAACAATATATTGCTTACTCTTGAAACGCAGACTGGGGACCGAGAACTAACGCCGATTCCAATCGAAACAGCGGATACCGCTTATTTTGTCACAGAGAGGTTTTCGCAGAAGAGAGATATCTCCTATCCGGGAGGTGGTTATGTTTACCCAACATTGAGATTTAAATCAGACGATGACTCCTCTTCATATCAAATCTACAGACTTGAAGGGACTCCGCCAAAAAGCTACAGTTCATTTCGGGGTAATCTGTATCAGGCTTTGAATAAGATGGCAAAAATTCCACAAGCAGGGTTTGAGGATACGATAAAGGTTAATACAAAATATTACTATCTCTTTAGAAGTGTAGATATGCATGGCAATGTTTCCAATCCTTCCCCAGTATACGAGGTGGAGATGGTTGAGGCATCTGACGGTGTGTTTTATCCCATTATAAAAGTGATGGATATGGACGAGATACAGATAAGCTCTTCAGAGAATGAAGTTACTGATATGACTTCGACGACAAGGACGCTCAAAAAAACAAGCTACATATTCCCAGCAGAGCAACAGTTGGAGTTGAACGAAGAGGCTTCTAATATTGATGGCTCTACTGCCAATGTTCCAACTAACGATCCCGTGTTAGGAATAGCATCGGAAACTATTTGGGGTAAAAAGTTTAAATTTAGATTTGTTTCAAGGCATACTGGTAGAGCAATAGATGTCAATGTCGATTTTAGCAAAGAGCATACTAAACCACAACAAGCAACTGAGCCTTGTTTTGATGTAGAGGAAGAATAAAAACTTTTGTTTGAATTGAATTTAGTTACTATTTATAACGAAATGCTAATTAAATAAAATACATAGACAGTTAAGGAGACATAAAAAATGGGTTTTTTAGATAATAGTGGGGATATCATTTTAGATGCGGTCCTTACAGATGCAGGCAGAGCCAGATTGGCAGCAGGCGATGGATCTTTTAAGATTGTAAAATATGCATTTGGCGATGACGAAATCGATTATGCTAAATATGATAAAGACAACACTAATGGGTCTGCATACTATGACATTGAAATTTTGAGAACCCCAGTGTTGGAAGCTTTCACGAACAACACTTCAACAATGAAAAGTAAACTCCTCTCTATACCCAGAACAAATCTTCTTTTCTTGCCAGTGCTTAAATTAAACCAAAATGAGAATCTAGGCGGCGGAATAGAATTGAATGATAACTCAGCCCAAGCAAATGCGATGTTCGCTGTTCCTGTTGATCAAACAACTAGAAATGTATTTGAAGCAGCCGGAAGAGATTTTGCAAAAGGCGTTTTACTAGGTGGAGCTATTCAAGTCGATCAAGGATTAGATACAACAGCTATCAGCTTCCAGCAATCTCTTGATTCTACTTTGGTGGAAACACAATTTATTGTAGAAATTGATAATAGATTGGGATCTTTGGCTAATAGCGGCGGCGTTCAAGTGGCTTATTCTTATTTGGATGATGATAACATAGCTAGCTACAACATAACTAACGCCGGGACTAATTCCAACACATTCTTTAAAACTATCTCCGGGTTAGATGAAAATAGAAGCCCAATCCGTGGACCAAGGGGCACAGCTTTCCAGTTTACAATCTTGTCTTCATTGGAATTACAAACAAGCACATACTTGTTTGACACAATCGGCTCTACAGGCACAAGCTGGAGCGGCGTGGCAGGAACATATTCAATTATTGATACAAATATAAAGGTGACAGGAGCAACAACTGGCTATAGTATAGATATACCAGTTAGATTTATCAAGCAGACATCAGCTTCTTAAGCTTTAACAACAGGCAGGACTTAAACAATGGCAACAACTTTTAAACAGTTTTTAAATAACGACGTTACAACAACTAGGACATTATTGCATGAGAGCATCCCAATCACGGGCTCTATTGTTTCTGGTACCTACAACGAGGGGTCGACCACAACAGAGACAAACGTCAAGAATTATTCTCACGGACTGTTTCAGTCTATCTATGACTACCCTTATTTAAGCTCCTCTGCAAATCATATCTTTGATATAACGGTTGGATATTCTTCCGTATCACCGCTCTCAGGTGCCGCAAATACTCAAAACGCAGACAAAATCAATATTTACAATCAGATGGCACAAGTCCTTGTTGGTCATGATGTCACTGGCGGTATAAAAAGATTTGACGAAGATGGTAATTTTGCTGCTGGTGGCACTAAATTGGATGAGGTTTTCTTTGTTAATTTCGCCAGATTGCTAAGTAAGGATGAAATCAAGAAAGGCTCTTTTGAGATGGAATTTGGAATTACTGGCTCACTAGGGGCTATAGCAGCATCAGCTAGTTTTGATGGGCAAAATTTCCGCAAGAGAATGAAGGTGAAAGATCTTAGTGGCTCTACTTCTTATCTAACCAATTCTCCAGCAGGTGAATATGGTGTCTTATATGCAACTTCTAGCACCACAGATGGGACCACTCATCTGGGAACTGCAAACACTAAAGAAACCCCAGTAGGCTTGGTTTATTATCAGGCAGGAATAGCTGTAATTTCTGGATCTCTCTTCAGTGATGTCGCGAATGGGGGAGTGCTCTCAAACACGCTTGGAACTGTTTCTTTGGGAAATCCCGGCAACAGGTTGACTGGACCTACAGGGTTTGAGTTTGTCTCGGGCTCATCAATCTCAGGATCAGCCGATGCTATTAGAAACAGAATTTATAACAATAGCTTTAACAATACAACCGAGTTGAACTCCACAATCTATTTTGCGAGAGCGTCTCATAACGAGTTCAATTATAGTTCAAACCCAACTTACTTAAGTGAGAGCCAAATCAGAGTAAAAGAAACAACTCTTGATCAGCCAGTATCTTACATCACAACGGTTGGTCTCTACAGCGCAACCAACGAGTTGCTAGCTGTTGCAAAGGTATCAGAACCACTCAAGAAGACCCCAGATACTGAGTTGACTCTCAGAGTCAGATTAGATTACTAGGAGGTAATATCAATTGTGCCTTACTATGAATTTGGACAAGATGACATAATTTACAATACTGTAAAGACCAATCCTAGACAAAAGTTCTTTGTTTATAATGGCGCTATATATTACAACAATAGACCAGAGATAATCGGAGAAAGAAGCAATTCAAATGTCGGCGGTGTTCCAGTTGGCTTTGCTAATCTTTACGAACTTAATGTTGATAGACCTGCTTCAGAACTAATCCACCCCTTTATAACTAAAAATGGTAGCCTAACTTCGTTTAGTACCATGACTACGACAGAGTATAATAAAGATTTTCAATATGGGGATACGTTAACCGGAAGCTACCCCCTTTCCGCTAGTATCTCCAGGCAGTATTTCAACGCAGGATTAGCTAGGGAAAGAGTTGACGCACTAAAAAACACTCTTAATTACTATTCTTATAGAAGCCCACACTATCAATTTAGCTCTAGTCTGGGCAATAAGTCGAGCCAAGCTCTGAATTTGCTATCTGTTCCTTCTATATTTTATGGAAAGAACATAAAAAAGAATTCTATCGCTCTTAACTTTTATGTGACAGGGACTTTAGTTGGTAGACTAGAAGATTTATATGGGAATGGTGAACTAATCCAAACAGCGCCGTATGGGTCAACTGGATCTGGATCGGTTGCAGGGGTTGCACTCTACACAGAAGGGTTCTTTGTTCTTACTGGGAACTGGATTATCGGAGCACCACACACCGAGGCTTACACAGGCGGTAGCGCAACCAACGCAAGGTGGATACACTTTGCCGCAGGAGCAGAAACTGCAAGCTTGGGAAATGCCTTGCCCAATAGCAGCTTTGAAATTAAGTTCTCTGGATCATCACAGACTGAAATGCTGACTATGTTTGCCAAAGCGCCTTCATTGGAATTAAATCATTCCAACAATCCAACTTATGTCGAATCAGGTCAAACCATGGTGGCAGCCACAGCGTCAAATTTCTTTTCTCAAAATGGCAAGCTAGCGATTAAAAACGTTGTTTCCGGCAACTATTCAGAAGTGACATCATCATTCCAAAAAGAAACCTATATTTCCGAAATAGCTCTTTACGACGACAACAAGAGAATCATAGGATTTGCCAAGTTAGCCACCCCTGTCAAGAAAACAGAAGAAAGAGATCTGACTTTTAAATTAAAACTTGACATCTAGTAGAGCCCCTGCTATAGTTCTCCTATGATTTTAGGACTAGACATTTCAACAAGCATCGTTGGTTTCACTATTGTAGATCAAGGCGAAATAGTAAAGACATTCGCAGTAGATCTAAGAAACAAAAACAAATTCCCAGACATTTATTC
>VMHT01186173.1_pt1 | contig 60214 bp, 86 predicted proteins | sample 4693611 | NCBI WGS metagenome assembly VMHT01 (sample SAMN12280063, study PRJNA550983) | marine metagenome | isolation source: seawater sampled from same location over 5 years 0.02-0.2 micron viral filtrate | place: USA: collected off the coast of southern California halfway between the port... ...
ATATACTACCAAAACTGGTGAAAAACCAGTAACGAAACTAGAAATAGTCCAAGAAATGGCAGACCTACTAGAAATACCAGTAGAAAAACTATCAGGACTAGAAAAATCACCAAAAACAGTATTAAAACTACTAAGAAATTCACTAGGAGAAGAATAATGCGATTATGTAAGTTAGTAAAAGCTGGAGAGAACATGAAAATTATAAGTGAGCATGGATTATATGCAGAAGTGATAGAATTGTTCGAAAGTCCCAGCGGGTATAAAGCACGACTAAAGTTCGGAGACGACTGGAAAACTGAACTCTCGGTAAAGCGTCTAAGAATGATACAAGACCCCAACGTGCAAAGAAGTCCTCATGCAATCTAAAGGCTAAGGGACAACTTGGGAAAGTTATCGATAACCCTCTTAATTGAGGGTTTTTTATTGCCTCAAAAAAATTTTGAATTGGCACAAGTTTAGTAAATTAAGGATAAGTTTTTAGTAATTGTTGATTAGATTGAAAGTTAATAAACTTTAGAATTAAGTTTAGTTGATACTTGGTTGTATCTTGTTGATTTGTTTATACAATTAACACTCTGTCATTGTCCCAGATTAGATGTTCTGCTGTCGTTCCCGCTTACGCTTCACTCCAGCATCATACATCAGTTAGGACTAACGAGTGTAATCGGTAGTTTGTATTGACTGTATATCAAATTTATGATAATATTTTATCACACTTTTTATCATAATGCAAGAAGTGTTTTTCGAAGGGGTATGAAATTGTGGGTTAGGTCGGGGTTAAATATCAGAAAAATATTTTATGATTGTATGAGGAGTTGAGTTGTGATGTGATTTTGTTCTATCAATTTTCATGGAGGTCACGAACGCTTTGTAATTCTACGAAGTCTCTCTCGTTGAAAGAGTTTTCGTGCCTCTAATTCTCGTGAACGCTTTCGATAATTGTTCGTTTCATTTCTTTTAGCGTTGGGTTTTATATAATATTTTCTGTTTCTACACTCCTCTTTTATCCCAGCGTTATCACACTTTTTCCGAAAGATTCGAAGTCCTTTTTCGAAACTCATTCCTTTTAACTCAACTCTTGGCATCTGCCCTCCTGTGAAAAGTCCATCCACGTTTTCGTAGATAGTATACTTGTGATGCGATTTGTGACGTACTTCTGTCCAGCTGTTTTGCAATATCTTCTGTTGACATACGATTGTAGTGTCTTTTCAAAAAATCTTTTTCTACCATTGTCCATGCTTTATTCATAAATTGTTGCTACCATCATTGTTCTGTGTCCCACTTTCGGATAATAATGAAAGTGAGTACGATTTTTAAATACTAATGCTTTCCATTGCTCTGGATAGCAAACGTGCTGTATATTACCTTTTTCTCCTATGACTACTGTTGCTGAAGTATCATCTAGAGGTTCATTGAGACAAAGTAGAAAATTGTAATAATCTCCACTATGGTCGCGATGAGGTAAACATTTGACCTGTCCATTGGGAAAGGTGTTATTAATTCTGAGTGTTTCTATCTTATCTGGGTCTACATCTTGATTGAAATGTTTATTCCAGAACGCATCAAGAATATCAATCCACTCAGTCTCATGTTCATCAATCAATGCCATCTTGTCTGCAACAAAGAATGGACTCGCGTGTGCTGGGTCTACATTCCATGGCAGTAGTCGATAGTATGTCTGGTCTAGATACATTTGTATTTGGTCTTTTAGACCTTGACTGATGAAATTTTTATCTTCAATTATCATATCTAAATGTTCCTACAAGTGCTGACCTTATACCATTTTGTGGCAGTTTAAATGAATGTTTTAAATTTGAAATGAGAAGGGAACAACCTCCCCTTGCTTCAAAAGTATGCTTCTTACCATCTTCATCCCACACATAAGTATCTGCATAAGGACTTGTAGTTAAATAAGTAATTAAACTATAACATCTTGGCTCTTGTGGATGAAAGTCAAAATGTCGCTTAACATCTACATTCCTGTGATAGTTTATATTTATACAAAGTCTGTTGATAAAGTCTGGTTTTGGCATATCAAATTGTTTGAGTATATCATAAAAAATACGTATCATCTCTAGTCTATCTTCTTCATTGTTCAAAGGAGTTCCGTGTATACCATCTACACTAGGTTCATTCTTAGTAATAAAATGAGACGCAAACATTCCAAGTTCATCATCTTTAGTGAAGTTTAGACAAAATTTATAATTCAGATTGTCATAAAACAAAAATTTATGCTTGTCTGTAATATTTAGTGTATTTTCTAGATATTTTATCATACAGATATTATACAAAAATTTTTAATTGATGTCAAGAACTATTTTTAGGTATGTTACAGATTATTCTTGACTTATGCTTGGAAAGTTGCTATAATATATCTATGAATGAAAATGACATATACTATTTATTTTTTCTAGTGATGAGTGTACATCTTGCTTATACACTAGGAAAACAATTCGGAATACAAACCACGATAGACTATTTGGAAAAGGAAGGAATCTTAGAGTTCGATGACTCTGAAAAATAGTTCTTGACATCAAGGTTAAATTTTGATATAATTATTTTGTAAGTGATAGGTTTCACTTGCGTATTGGTGCATCTACCGTTTTTGGAGATGCGAGTATTTACTGAAAAGGAATTATGGAGAAAATTATGAGTATAGATTTAAGTAAATTTTGGCTTGGATTGGATATGCCTACACTACCGTCTTATACGGAGAGTGGATATCCGAGATATAACCTAATCGAAAGGGAAGGCGACTATCGTATAGAAGTTGCAGTACCAGGTTGGAAAAAAGATGAGTTGGAGATTGTTTTTGATAACAAAGAACTCCACATCAAGGGTAAAAAGGAACAGAAACTGGGAGCTGGCGAACAATTTGTTCATCAGGGGCTAAGTCTGAAATCTTTTGAACGAAGATTTATTCTAAACGCTGACCTACAAGTAGATGAAGTAAGTCTACAAGACGGATTACTGACAATCCAACTAACACGAGCTCCAGATTCCAAGAGAAAAATCTTGGAGATTAATTAATGAAAACATTAGCAAAAGTTCGTGATAGTATATGTGAGAATGGAGAGTTCTGCAACATGGTTGCAAATTACACTCTCGTAGTTGCCTTCGGTGGCATAATGATGAATAGCATTGTTGTTCTCTCATAAACTGTCAGAATGTATTAGGGGAGCTTTGGCTCCCCAACCTATAAGGAAAAATATGAAAATATCAGAAGAAGGAAAAAGTTTAATTAAAAAATTTGAAGGCTGTGAACTAGAAGCATATAAGTGTGCTGCTGGTGTATGGACTATTGGTTATGGTCACATCAAAACAGCTGTAGAAGGAATGAGCATATCACAGTCCAGAGCTGATGAATTGTTTGATGAAGAAATAGTAGAGTATGAAAACTATGTGAACACAGCAGTATCTGTTCCACTATCTCAGAATCAATTCGATGCAATTGTGTCTTGGGTGTTCAATCTCGGTAATGGCAACCTTCAAGCTTCAACTATGTTGAAAGTCATCAACTCTAGCGACCATGCTGGAGTCCCAGCTCAAATCAAAAGGTGGAACAAAGCTGGTGGTAAAGTACTAGAAGGACTTATTAGAAGAAGGGAAGCAGAAGCATTACTATATGAAGGTAGTGAATGGAGCCACATTTAAACTATCTCATTAACTATACAGATAAAGTATGGTGTAAAGAAGAAGTAGTAAGAGTGGATTACTCAACTACCCTACCAGAAGGAAAGGAAATATTAAGTGAATTACTTAGCGTATTTCCCAATGTGGTTTATGATGAAATAAATCTTATTGGAAAGTACGATGGATATAGAAAACCTTACAAAGAACCTAGTATTAGTCTATACAGATATAATAAACGACCTCCGTTGGAGGAGTATGGAATAAAAGGAGTCGGACTAAATAGACCCTTACACTATGGACTTAAATATGGACTAAATAGTAAGGAAATAATACTAAAAATACTAGTTAAACACCTAAAAACAAGTATAAAATTACCTAAATACTCAGAAGTTTGGTGCTATAGTAGAACATATAGTAAAAAACAAGAGTTTAATCAGAGTGATATATTTATTACTACTAAAAATCATTATGAAGTAATAAAATGGTGTGATGAAGTAGGAATACAATACCCACACTCACATGCTCTCAAGCCTTGGTGTTATGGTATAGTATTCAATCGAGATACTGATAAAATAGTATCAATCAAAGGATATATTAAAGAATATGCAAGAGTTTAAAGAAAAAGTTAAAGCGTGGTGGAACTGGTTTAAGTCCCTGTTCATTACATATTATAAACTAGATGTTAGTTATAATCACACATGGGGAGACGCAGACGACCAGAGCTTTGTAGTCAAAAAATTCCACAAAAAACAAGAAAAATTCCTCTCATTCACCACTCAAGATGGAGAACTAGTAGAAATACGAGGCGCAGAGGGATTAAACTATAGGATAACAGAACTATGAACCAATTAACTATAGGTGGATTAGTTGTATTAGGAGGTCTATGTTACTTTCTATACAGTCAGAATGAAACCTTAAAAGAAAACAATATTAAGTTAGAAAATGCAGTACAAGCCCAGCAAGAGGCAATGGACACACTGAGAGAGTCTTATGAAAAACAAGGTAAGTCTCTTATGAATATGTCTAGAAGAAACTCAGAAATAGAAGCTGAAAAAGCAGAGTATCTTGCAATATTTAGCAGACACAATTTAGATATGTTAGCATTGAAAAAGCCTGGACTTATGTCAAACAGGTTCAACAATGGTAGTGAAAAAGTGATGGAGGGAATGGAAGATGATACAGAAAAGTTATACCAGCTTACTGTGCCTAGCACTGACGATAAGTAGTTGTAGTTTACTTCCTACTAAAAAAGTAGAGATAGTATCTAAACCACTAGAAATTGACATCATGCAACCAGACTTACCCAGACCATTAGAGCTTACAGCTCCTCAGTGGTGGGTAGTATCAAATGCAAGAATAGCAAATCCATGTATTAAAAGAGTACAAGATGACGGCAGTATGAAAAGACCAAAGTCCTGTCTCAAAGAAGATACAGAAAATCCAGAGTGGCCTGAAGGTTATACCTACCTAGACCAGTTCTTGGATGAAATGAAAGAACAAAACAATGGAGAAGTACTCTTTGTAGGAACAACCATTGGAGATTACAAGGTCATGTCAGAAGATATGCAGGAATTAAAAAGGTACATCAATCAACTAGGAGAAGTAGTAATATACTATCGAACAGTTACAGCTCCAAGCGAGAAAAAAGATGAAAAATGATAAAACAAGTAGACCTCAAAAATTATAGATTATTACAACATTTAGATGTAATGACTGAAAGGTTATTAAAATTACCTCAAACTTTTAAATCAGTACCAATGCCAAATAATAGTTATCATAGACTTAGACAACTTATGGCAGTCAATGATGGCAGAATAGAAGAAACAAATACCAATGATTATGCTGATAAAATAGGATATACTACTAAGTCTAATACTGTGCAAGCAACCTTTAATAATAGCTATCCGTGGACAAGACCTATACCTGATAGAGCAAAATATAAATTTATACAGTACTTTAATGAAGAACTTTTAATTTCTAATAAATGGTATTGGGATAGTTATGAAGTACAGCCTCCTAAATATGGATGGACTGCTTGGCATAACTCAAAGAACAAACCCCGTTATTTCATACGATTCATATGGAACAGTGGAGAAGGCTATACAACTTATGTAGAAAATGGTAAGTCTACAAAAATAAAAGATAAACATGATACTAACCCAGGAATGACAAATTGGACAGTTTTAGCAGGAAATCTTGATGGAAACCAGTGGTTATCTGATAGAAATTTAGGAGACTATCCTAGAATAGTTTTTGATATGTCTATAGATAGTATAAGACATACTTCTTTTAACGAGGCTTTAGAACTATTAGAAGAAGAAGTAGAACAACTTATAAATATACTACCAGAAAATAGAGAACTAAAAGACCCTATATTCAGTAATGTTCAGGAAGAGGGGCAATATAGAGTACCAGCACCAAAGTAATGTTTAAACATTTATTTCAAATGCTAATGTGGAAAAGAGAAATGCAGAAACAGGCAGATTGGTTTGATAATAACGAACCAGCACAAGCAAGATTTGAAGAAAACGAAGACTGGTTAGAAGAACTAGAAGATAGAATAATTAAACTGGAAGAACTAAATGGCAAAGACAACACTCGATGATTTACTAACTGTCGACATGAATGGCGAAGAAAACACTCTGCCTGTTATAGAAAAGAAAAAGAAATTAACACCTAAGAGTGCAGGACCTGGCAGTCATATGAGTCCCACTCTAATCCTTCCACGAGACATAAGTGAACTTTGCAAAAATGTAGCAAGTTTAAATTTATGGCAAAGAAATCCCGACTTTATACATGGAGATGGTTTTCAATTATACCATTGTCATCCTTCGTATAAAAGTACACCTTACGTAACAAGCTATCCACCCATAAGAAATAAGATAAAAGAACTATTGTGGACAGCTGACATGAGAAATCAACCCAAAAGCGAAGAAACACCTAAAATTAGAAATAATAACCTTGCAAATTATATATCAGGGAACAGAATAGAAGTTATAAAAATGTATAAAAATATAACAGTCACAGTACCTAACTTTAAAAAATCTGCCATATTTTTATTAGAGGGAGCAGTATGGGTATTGACAAGTAAAAAAGCTGCCCCACAAGCTATGTTAGCTCTTTCAGATATAAGACATGGAGAAGAAGGTCTTTGGTTAAAAGCAGTAAGACAACAGAATATATTTCCTAGAAAACTAGAGGGCAAAGACAGAGGAGTTTTAGTAGGAAATCTTCTATTACGTACCATAGTTCCAAAAGAAGACTCACTACTATTGGTAATAGATTATGATTAAAATATTTATAGGAACAAGCGAACACCAAGATACTGCTGCAGAAAAAGTATTAGTATATTCATTACATAAAAATACAAATGAAAAACTAGACATAACATTTTTAAGACCTAGTATGTTCCCTGATTGGGATAGAAGCACTTGGGGTACTCCTTTTTCATACTTCAGGTATGCTATACCAGAGTTATGCAATTGGAAAGGCAAAGCTATATACATGGACGTAGACCAATTAAATTTTAAAGATATAGCAGAATTGTGGAATACAGATTTAAAAGGAAAGCCTTTTGGTATGTGCTGGGAAGCAGACTGTTGGAATGGCGGAAAGCATAAAGGAACACCTCTTGAAAGGGGATGGTACTCTGATAGTGTGATGTTAATAGACTGTGAAAAAGCAAGACCTTGGGTAGATGACATACATCATATTAGAGATATTAATAATGTTGGAGATACTTACAAGTATGTATTCTTTGAAAGAGCTGGATGCCCTCACAGAGAAAAAGCAACTATGATACATGAAATAAGTGCTAAATGGAACAGCTTTGATGGAGCAGATACTAGTGTGCTTCAGAGTACAGAAACTCATTTTGATTTAAAAGACATATGGCATGTACACTTTACAGGGCTAAGTTATCAACCGTGGCATCCAAATTATATTTACTCATTAAAAGGTACTCACGAAAGGAATGACATAATGGAAGTATGGTGGCGATATTATGGAATTGTAAATGAAATTTGAAGAGCTACTAAACCCCATCGGGGTAGAAAAGTTTAATGATGAACTTAAAGGCAAGAAGGCATTTTACATTAAATCAGCTAAAAATATTTTCAAAGATTATTATAGTTGGAAAGAATTAGACAATTATCTTAATCAATATAGAATAGGAAGTTGGGATAGAACTCCACAACTACAAATGGTTTTACCCTCAGGAAGAAAGTGGTGTAAGAAAAAATCTCAAAAGCATAGAGATAGAGAGGAGATACTTGATTTATGGAATCAAGGTAGTAGTATGATACTCACACTAAGTGAGTTCCTAAACGAAACTATGTGGAAACAATGCCAAGAGTTTGAAAAACATTATGGAATTGGACAGGCAAACATATATTGCAGTAAGCAAGCAAAAGCTAAGACCTTTCCAATCCATGCAGATAGTACCGATAACTTTCTCTTTCATGTAAGGGGCAAGATACGTTGGTACATTTATAAAGAATTCGTTACTCACAACTACCATCCAAAAGAAGAGGATGTTACTGTTAGTAGAATAATAGAGCTTGACGAAGGTGATTTACTTTACATTCCGAAAGGTCTATTCCATAGGGTAGAAACCCTAAGTCCAAGAATATCAATCAGTTTTCACTTTCAAGAAAGAGGAGACAAGCCTTACAAAAGGAATGATTGGTACGACTGGAAGCCGTAGGAGAATATTATGGCAGACGAACGATTCAGTGGCGATATGTCACGGAACGAAGTAGAGATAGACTTAAGTAAGTTTATGGAACTGGTGACTGAGAATAGTAATCTTAAAGCTGAGATTACAGAACTCAAAGCAAATAAGGAACCAGATAATCCATGGCAACGTTGGATATTCTTATCAAATATGATAGACGCATGGAGAATCTTCCCGAGAGCTTTTCTTTCAGTATACATATTCTTACTATACTACGCAACAATGTGGTTCATGGATTTACCAGACCCAACACTCGAACAGTCAGGTTTAATATCTGTCATAGTAGGTGCTGGTGCGGCTTGGTTTGGTCTTTATGCTGGTACAGCAAAGGATAAAATCAACGGAAATTAATGGACTCAATGTGGAAACACTTCTGTCGATGGGTTAAGAACGTAGTCTACGTTCCTGTTGGCATGAAGTGTCCATATTGTAACAAATCAGAAAATAATACTTGACATATGGTTATAATTTTAGTATAATATACATATGAAAAATACAGATAACAACGAACACAAAACAGTCAATATGTGGAACTCAGAGACAAAAGAGTTTGACAAATTTCATATTGGAGAGTGCGAACACTGTGGAACAGACCTAGACACAACATCTGGAGAATGTCCCAAGTATAAGTGCTGGATAGCATGAACCTGTTTTATTTAGATGAAGACCTAGACAAATGCGCTGAGTATCATGTCGACAAGCACATAGTAAAGATGCCTCTCGAGGCAGCACAACTCTTATGTACTGCGATATGGATTGATGCCAAACTAGGTTTTGTACCCCGTGCGCTTGACAAGGACGAACGTGAGGTACTAAATAGTGAGAAAGCCAAGATTAAGCACCTACCGCTTGACCAGCGACCGCTCACGCCATACTTACCAATGATGTATAATCATCCGTGTACGATATGGGTAAGGTCGAGCTTGGATAACTTTGAGTGGACTCATTGTTATGCTAACGCATTGAATGATGAGTACCACTATCGTTATGGTAAACAACACAAATCTATAGTAGAAGTAGTAAACAAACTACCTGAGCCAAAGAATATGCCCAGACTAGGATTTACAGAATTTGGACTAGCAATGCCAGATGAATTGAAAGACTACGATAATCCTATACAGAGTTATCGGGACTACTACCATCTTGACAAAGCTACATTTGCAGCATGGTCTCACAGAGACAAGCCTCATTGGTGGAATGAAGATTACGCCGACTATGAGGAGAGAATAACAGCAAAATGATTAAGATAGAAGCTGGAGGATATACCTTCACATTTAACGATGGCACTTCAGAGAAAGCTCAAAAAGAAGCCATTAAAACATATTTAGAAAGAGGAAACTACTTTAGAAATATCATCATGCGAAAGTCTGATGGCAGCGAAGTACACCTAGGAAATGGAGTAAGAAAACATGGGAAAAGACACACCTCTTAGTACACTATTAGGAATAACAAACGAACCACTAGAAACTATGTCTAAATCTGATATGCTTTTAAATAATTTAGAGACACAACAAGCAAAGACTAGACAAGAGATACATTTATTAGAAGAAGAATTAGCTGATAAGAAAGAGTATCTATTAAAAATAGTTGGTGGAATTGAAACTTTAAATGAATTGCAAAAGTGAGAATAGTAATAGAAGAAAATTTCTACCCTGACCCTGATAAAGTGAGAGAACAAGCACTTGCTATGTTCTTTCATCCAGGGCAACAAGGAAAACAAACTAAGTTTCCAGGTCAACGAAGTAGAGGAACTTTCTCAAAACAGAACAGACTATATGTGAGAAATAGATTATCGCATATGTTGAATAGAAATATAATCGACTTTCAACACGATACTAGCAACTGTGCTTTTACTTTAGGAACTGTACGAGATAAGTCTCCACAAAATTGGATTCATCATGATGCAACCAATGTTAATAAAGAACTTACATATGGTGGGACAGAGTATGCAGCAGTTATATATCTATCTCCTGAGCCAGACCCTACAGCAGGTACTGCGTTTTTTAGGAGTAGAGAATCAAAAACCATATGGAAAACAAAGGACGTGACTTTTGACAGTACAACAGGATTTAAAGATGTATGGGAAGGACACCCTAACTTTGATATCCATATGTTCTCAGCAAATATATACAACAGAGCAATAGTATATCCAGCAAGATACTGGCATGCTCCCTCTAATGCAGGGTGGGGCTACGATAAACAAACAGGCAGACTTGTACAAGTTTGCTTTTTCATGGTAGAACAAGGGGACTATGATGACAGAATACAACAGTAATAAGTTTAACGAGGACGAAGCACTCAAAACGCTTCAAAGCTATATTGAGTCCACATACGATGGACATTATAGTATGAATAAGATACAGTCTACTGAGTTCATATTTGACGCAGGGCATGGAGAAGGTTTCTGTTTAGGAAACATAATAAAGTATGCACAGAGATATGGAAAGAAAGATGGAAAGAACACAGCAGACTTATTGAAGATTTTACATTACGGAATTATTTTATTAGGGGCAACATATGAGAACGAAAAAACACGAAAATCTCACACAAGCAAATATAACCAAGGTAATTGAGTTATTAAACCCTACCGATGGTAGTAAACCAATCACTAAGAAAGAAGCATGTAGTATACTAAACATAGCTTACAACACCACTAGATTGGGTAATATCATTGGAGAGTTTCATGAGATGCAAGAGTTCCGTGCAAAAAGAAAAGCACAGAACAGAGGTAAGGCGGCAACGCCACAAGAAATTAGAACTACAGTACAAATGTATTTGGAAGGAGATAATATAAGTGATATCGCTAAATCATTATACAGGTCTCCAGCGTTTGTCAAAGGTATTATCGATAGAATCGGAGTACCACAAAAGTTGGCAATGACCGACTATGAAGGAAGAAGGAACGCAATGCTACCAGAACAGTGTGTAGCAGATGAGTTTCAACCTGAAGAAAGAGTTTGGGCAATCAGACAAAACTATCCAGCGATAGTAAAAAGAGAATTAAAACCTGAGCTCTCAGACGAGAGGGGTTACAAAGTATATCTTGTAGATACAATAGAGTGTACACAAGATGATTTAAAAAACACATACTTCCCACATCTAACCCATGCTGGTAAACAATATTGTTTAGCATCATATGAGATGGGCAGTCTAAGACATTTACAAGAGTATATGTAATAAGGACATTTATGTCAGAATATATTGTAGCCATGTGGCTTTCTGCATGGTTACTACAACTTTACACAATTTATTATCCTGTGATGAGGAGAATTCCTCATGGGCATATAGTAAGAAAACAATGGTTTATTTCCTACAGCGTAGTATTTATCTTTGCTATCTTGCTAGTACCATTTTCACTACCAGCTATGTTAAATGAGAATCATAGGATTAGATATCAGAATGGATTTCTGAGAGGATTATTAGGAGAAAAATAATGGCGTATATAGGAAACCCCTACTACGATGCACTAGAAGCAAAGTATATAGCACAGATTAAAGAAGCACAAGCAGTGCTACAAACATACTTTCAAAACTCAGTAGGTATTGGAGAGCACTCTGATTTATTGCCTGAGTTTGACAAGTGGGTAGAACAACTTGCAAGTGCTGATGAAAAACTACAAGCTTTACGCAAGTTGCTTAAAAAATGAATCAAGTACTAATACTTGAAGTAGGTAGTACGAAGATAGGTGTAGTAAGAAATCCTTATGAACGTGCCGTCTTTCACTATATGCATGGACTAAATTGGATTGGTTTTGATAACTGGATTCAAGAAAATAATTTAGTTGGTCAAGTAGAGTCTTATAAAAAATGTACAGAACTAATTGCATTTGATGACTGGGAAAATGAATTAAAAATTTTAAAGCTAGATGTAAAAGATATATCAGTTATGCAAGGTCAAAAAACAATAACGGACTGGAAAAGCTGGTACACTTTAAAAAGTAAACAAGTAATTACTGAAGTGTTCAAAGATGATATACTTACCTATGGTTTTAGCTACTAAAAAATAGTTCTTGACTCATGCTTAAAATTCTTGTATAATATATTTATATTAAGGAAATAAGCAATGAGTGATAGATTTTACCAACAAATGCTAGAGACCACAGGTTGGGCTCCAGGTTATCGTAATACCTCAACTCTTGCCGAATACAAACAAAACTATAAATTAAAAAGGAAAAGAAACATGGCGTGGACAGACGAAAGTAAAGAACAAGCAGTTGAAATGTATACTGCTGAAGAACCAACTCCAGAGAATAGCATGGAGATTGTACAGATGATTGCTGAAGAATTAGGCGAGAGCCCAAATGGTGTCAGAATGATTCTAACAAAAGCAGGTGTTTATGTTAAGAAAACACCAGCAGTCAAATCCTCATCAAGTGGAGGCGGTGGCAGAGTAAATGTCGCAGCTGCACAAGATGGATTGATTAAAGCTATTAGTGATATGGGCGAAGAAGCTGACAGTGCTATCATCAGTAAACTAACTGGTAAAGCAGCTGTATACTTCACAAACTTAATCAACAAACTTAACGATTAATACCCCTGGAATGTGGGCAGTCTTCGGACTGTCCGCACTTTTTTACATCTAAAAGAATCACCTTACAGAGTGACACCATGATTGGACGGTAATAGATATTAACCTACCAACAGGAATCACATGAAGAAAGAAGATTTTGTTAGAAAATTAGACGATGCTGGGGATGCAATCGTCACATACAGAAGTCAAAACAGTCGTAGGCTAAAATATAACGTATGCACGAGTGACTTTGACAATAAGTATATACAATCTAAAAGGAATAGAGCAAAACCGAATAATAAACAAGTATTATTATTTTGTTGGGATACTGACTCTTATAGATTGTTAGTCCCTGACAATGTAACTTCTATTGTACCCCTATCAAGGATATTGAAAAATGATAGAACTACATGAAGCACCAGCTGTCTATGAAAAAGAAATAAGTTATAACGAAGCAAAATCTGAAAAAGTATTCGTTATGATAAATACTTTTCGTGGAACAGAGTATCTACATATTAGAAAGTATTATCAAGACTTTGATGAAGAATGGAAACCTACCAAGGATGGCATTGCCATGCCTTTAGATTTTAATAATAGTCGTGGACTATTTGAGGCGTTGGTTGAGATTCTGTCAATATCAGAGGTCAAAGGAGTGCTAGAAACTCATTTCAAAGAAGTTCTCGATAAGATATACTTATAGCTCTAAAAAATAATACTTGACAAATCCTTAAAATTTCTGTATAATATTCTTATGAATAAAACAGAATACCTAGAATTATGTAATCGAAAGTATGCAGAGGGTAATCCTATATTACCTGACGAAGTATATGATAGACTCGTAGAGAATACCGAGTTGGAAACACAAGTAGGATACAAACCTCAGGACAAACCGTACTATAATATACCTCCTACAGATTCACGATTCAAACACCCTTACCCAATGTATTCATTACAAAAAGTCTTTGTCGGAGAAGATAAAGAACCAGATTGGGATTCCAAAAAACCACACATAATGACTGCCAAGTTGGACGGTGCAGCTGTGTCTATAACTTATATAGAAGGCGTACTAACACAGGCTCTCACTCGTGGTGATGGTAAAGCAGGACTAGATATTACTGGAAAAATAAAAACTTTAGTGCCAAATAAAATATGGAGTAAAGGACTGAAACAGATTACTGGAGAAGTTGTTGCACCTAAGAACATACCAAATGCTAGAAACTATGCAAGTGGTGCTTTGAATCTAAAGGACTTAGAAGAATTTAAGTCTCGTAATCTGACATTTATAGCTTATGGAGTACAGCCAGCAATTTGTGCTGAGTGGACTGAAGATATGAGTATGATAAAAGATATGGGATTTAACACTGTCACACAAAGTGATTGGAATGAATTTCCTCACGATGGCAAAGTTGTAAGGGTCGACTCTAATATATATTTTGAAACATTAGGCCACACTTCACACCATCCAAGAGGAGCTTTCGCTCTAAAAACAAGACAGGCTGGAGTAGTTACTCGGCTCTTGGACGTTGAATGGAATGTCGGGAAGTCAGGTGCTGTTTCGCCAGTTGCGATTCTAGAGCCATGTGTGATAGGAGAGGCAACAGTTAGTCGTGCCACCTTACACAATATCGGATATATCGAAGCATTAGACCTACAAATAGGTTGTAATGTAGAAGTTATTCGTAGTGGAGAAATAATACCTCGAATTGTAAAACGAGTATGAAGTACTTAAGCGAACTTATTAGTAAATTTTTAGAGTGGTCTTTCAAAAGAACTGCACAAAAACAATTTGATAAGTCTATGCTAGAGTATAGGGACTCTGATAATACATGAGTGGTGGAGTATATAATAAAACTTTTTTTGAAAACCATCCGTGGGAAAAAGAAAAAGAAGGCGTCCTCTATGGGATAGTGTTAGTAAACAAGGCAACATGGGAACGAGAAACTATAAAAGTCGGCATCGCAAAAGGGCGAACATTCAAAGACGTAGTAAAGCGAGGGCGTGGATTTACAAACTACGACATCAGGATACAGAGGATTTGGACAGGAACGATATACAACTGTTGGAGATGGGAACAGAAACTACACAAAATGTACAAGAATGACAGACACAAAACCGCCCACCATTTTGGAGGGCATACGGAATGCTTTACAATGGACTCGAAAATCCTACACAGCTTCCCCAAGAAAGATGAAATTTACAGGGATTAGCGAAGGGTTTCACGATGCAGCTATTGCAGTCGTAGAAGGAAACCAAATACTCTTTGCCGCACAAGCGGAGAGATACACTCGTGTCAAGAATGATAAGCGTTTACCTTTAAACTTAAGAAAGTTAACAGCAGATACTACAACCATATTCTACGAAGATACTAAATTAAAGAATGAACGTAGAAAGAAGTATGGAATGTTACCTAGTTCTGCTGGTCAGTTTGTAGACACTCACATGAAACACCATGAAAGCCATATGGCTGCAGCGTATTATACAGCGCCTTTCGTACCAGATGCTACAGTAGTAATTGATGCGATTGGAGAGTATGATACAGCAAGTGTATGGGTTGATGGAGAAAAGGTTTGGAGTAGACAATATCCTTGGTCATTAGGACTATTTTATAGTGCTATAACGAAACGTATAGGACTTAAACCTAATGAAGATGAGTACATAACTATGGGTATGGCCGCTTATGGTACACCTTGTATAGATATGACTAGTATAGTACATGAAGATTTACACAAAGGCATCCCTTGGAAAAAGTGGATGTTTAAAGCGCCTGAGGACATCGCCGCCTCAGCACAGCTACATTTAGAGTATGAAATCGAACAGATATTCGATATAGCCAGAAGGTATGGAGATAGCGTTGCATATGGTGGAGGAGTTGCACTGAACTGTGTAGCAAACTCTAAAATTCGTAAGAAGTTTAAAAATATGTGGATATTTCCTAACCCTGGGGATGCAGGTAGTGCATTAGGTTGCATACTAGCACATACAAAAAGGCGAGTAGAATTTAAAGATATGTTTTTAGGATATGATATACAAAGATATATAAATCCTTTAGATGTAGTAAGAGAACTAACTAACAATAGACTATGTGGAGTAGCAAATGGAAAAGCAGAATTTGGACCTCGTGCGCTTGGTAATCGTAGTCTTCTTGGTGACTGTCGTTATGACATCAAAGACACAGTCAATGATGTTAAGAAACGGCAAAAGTTTAGACCCTTCGCTCCCGCGATACTGGAGGAGTTTGTAGATGAATACTTTGAAGGGTATTGTAATGAGTATATGCAATATGTTGCAAAAGCTAAACATGATTACAACTCAGTCACGCACGTTGACGGAACAGCAAGAGTACAAGTGGTTAGAAAAAACAGTAGGTCAATATTACGACCTATACTAGAAGAATGGTACGAACTTACTAAAGTACCAATGTTATTAAATACAAGTTTAAATATAAAAGGACAACCTATGGTAAACACATGGGAACACGCCCAGCAATTTGAAGAGAGGTATAAAGTAAAAGTACTATGATATATTGGAATGGATGCAGCTTTGTACAAGGCATGGAATTAGTGCAACCACTAAAAGATGGATTTCCTCATTTGGTTAGTAAACATTTTAATCAAGAATGTAAGAAACAATCAAAAGTAGGTGGTAGTAATGAAAGAATGTTTAGAACAAGTACACAGTATTTAGCATTTCATAAACCAAAACTCGCAGTTTTTTGTTGGACTACACCAAATAGATTCGAATATTTAGCTGAAGGAAATAACTGGAGAAATGCTGGTTGGTCATCTTTTGGATTTGATAAAAGAAAACTAGAAATCAATCCTGAGTTTAGCCAAATAGTAAAGCATCCTGGTATGTCTAGAAAGCATCACATAGGTTTATCTAATTACGGAATCTATGTCAGAAATGTTAGGTATAATTTAATACAAACAATTACTTTTATAAATGCAATGAAAAAATACTGTGAAGCAATGGAGATACCTAGCTTACACTATTTTATTTCTAAGGGTCAGTTGACCCATGCTTTGCATACACTAGACGAGACATATTATGAAGCAACAAATATAGTATGGCAAGAATTTGCACCTACCAGACAGCAATGGTTAGATTTAATACCTGAATTAAAAGGAGAAGATTTCTATACCTTATGTCAAAGACACAAAGTAGCTTTTGGTGTAAAAGACCATCCCCTTGAAGATGGTCATCAACTAATGGCTGATAGAATAATAAAGGATATTTATGATAAAGAATTGGATAAACAGTTTAGTTAAAAAAGTAAAAGCGATATACTTTTACTATAAACACAGAAACATTGAAATGGAAACTCATATCTATGAGGAAGATTAAAAATTTGGTTTGGTCTTTTTCCGTTACCTCATCAAAAAAAGTTCTTGACATGAGGTTAAACTTTTTGTATAATATATAATATATTTGAGAGAGAAAAGAAATGACAACAATTATACCACCAACCAACTGTCCTTGTTGTGACTCTATACTAGAGTTAGTAAACGAGCAGTTGTTCTGCAGAAACACAAAGTGTCCTGCACAGTGGAGTAAAAAGTTGGAGTCCTTTTCATCTTCTCTTAAAATTAAAGGGCTTGGGCCAGCAACTATCGATAAGTTAGGTGTTGAATCATTGCCCGAGCTTTATGAACTTACTGTATCTGACGTACAAGATAGATTAGGGTCTCAAAGATTAGCTGAGAAACTCATTGATGAACTAGAGAAATCAAAGAGTAGCAAGCTGGTAGATATTCTGCCTGCTTTCTCAATACCACTTATTGGTCGGTCGGCTTCTCAAAAATTATGCGATACAATATCAAACATCGAAGATATTAGCGAGAACAGTTGTACTGAGGCAGGTATCGGACCAAAAGCATCAGCTAACTTGGTAAACTTTATGGAGACTGAATTTTATCCTAACAGATACATAGACACACTACCCTTCAATTGGAATAATAAAATAGTAAAAAAGAAAGAGGTCACAGGTGTTGTATGTATATCAGGTAAGTTAAAAAGCTACCCTACAAAGGCTCATGCTACGAAAGTACTAGAGTCATACGGATTTGTAGTAAAATCAAGTCTGACAAAAGAATGTACTCATCTTATAAATGAGTCAGGTATTGAGTCAGCAAAGACACAGACAGCTCGTGACCGAGGTGTTTTAATAATAACAAATATAAAACATTTAATAGAGGAATATTAAAATGGCATTACCAAAATGGACAGATGAAAGAACTCAACAATTGACAGACTTCATCGGTGGAGAAAGCCCTGTATCACAGGCAACTGTAGCTAACGCTGCAGAAGAACTAGAAACTTCAGTAAGAAGTGTTAGTTCAAAACTAAGAAAGATGGGTTTTGATGTTGAACTAGCTTCAGCTTCAGCAACTAAATCTTTCTCAGACGAGCAAGAATCTACTCTTGCAAACTTTGTGCAAGACAACAGTGGTTCTTACACATATGCAGAAATTGCATCAAACTTTGAAGGCGGAGCTTTTTCAGCTAAGTCAATTCAAGGTAAAATCCTTTCTATGCAGTTAACAGAACATGTTAAACCTGCACCTAAAGTTGAGACTGTTAAGTCTTACAACGAACAGGAAGAAGGACAGTTCGTATCATTAGTTAATGATGGTGCGTTCATTGAGGATATCGCAGAAGCTTTAGGCAGAAGTGTTAACTCAATCAGAGGAAAAGCTTTATCACTCTTAAGAGCTGGTGAAATCAATGCTATTCCTAAGCAGAAAGAAACCAAAGGTTCAAGCAAAGCTGACCCTTTAGCAGGTGTCGACATTGACGGCATGACTGTTGAAGAAATTGCTGATGAAATCGGCAAAACAGTAAGAGGCGTGAAAACAATGCTTACTAGAAGAGGCTTACAATGCTCAGACTATAACGGAGCTGCTAAAAAAGAAATAGGCTAATACCTATTCATCATCGGGCGAGCTTCCCTTATGGGTTGCCTCGCCTTTTTTATAATTTAATATTTGTTTTGGGAGAGACAATTGACCTTAGAGAGTGCATTACTCAAGCAAATACTTGCGAACGGAGACTTTCAGACTTGGAATGGACTGAAAGAACACTACTTCCCTGAAGGTGAGTACCGAAAACTGTGGAAGATAGTAGATAAGCACGTACACAAGTATCATGACTTGCCTACATTTGAAGATTTAAAACTAGAGGTTCGTTCAAGAGAACTTCAGGAAAAGATATATGCTATTGAAACAGTAGAAACAGATGTTCCCTCAGAATTACTATTAGATTATCTAAAAAACCAATTTACACAAAGTGAGATTCTTACGAGAATCGAATCTTTTGTAGAAAACCAAATAGCTATCGGCGATGCTCGTGAGAACATTGACTTGTTGCAAGAGATTGTAGTGCAAGTAGAAGATAGGGTAGAGACCAACGACGAAAACGAAAGTATGGATTCTATCGAGCTATTTGATAGTGAGGAAGATTACGCTAAGTATCTACCTCTGGGTCTTAATCACGAATATGATTTTGACTATAAATTCTCTCCCAAAGACCTGGTCGTTGTTGGCGGAAGTCGTGGTGGAGGTAAATCATTTACTTGTTGTAATGTTGCAGTATCGGCTGCCGAAAAAGGTAAGTCGTCTTTGTACTTTACAATCGAAATGGAACCAAGACAGATTCTTCAAAGAGTCTGTGCTATGGCATGTAATATTCCTATCAAACGAATCAATACTAAAAATCTATCTCCTATGGAGTGGCATAAAGTAGCTGATTGGTGGGCAGGAAGATTCGAGAATGGAGATGAAGCTAGGAAAGAGTTCAACGAACACGAAGATTTTGATAAGTTCCATTATCAACTGACTCGTAATCCTTTGCGCACAGATGTTCCTCAAATAGACATCTACTATGACCCAAGTCTTACACTAGCTAAAATTATTAGCGTAGTAAGACAAAAGGTTGCGTCTACTCCAGACCTTGGCATAGTTATTGTGGATTACCTTAACCAAGTCAGACGCCACAACGCTCCCAGTCGTGGCGGTCAATACGAATGGACTGAACAAATAGAGATATCCAAAGGGTTAAAAGCATTAGCCCAAGAGAACAATGTCCTTGTTCTCTCAGCATTTCAAACAAACGAAAAAGGAGAAGCACGATTCGCCAAGGGTATCCTTGACGCAGTTGATGCTGCCTATAGTATTCAGCATTGGGGCGATACAGAACCAGCAATTAAGTTGAAATGTGATAAGATGAGAAATGGAAAAGTAGAAGGATTTGTTTCTTCTATGAACTGGGACAGCTTACGTATTGGACCTCATACAGAGATAGACCCAGACGAGAAAGCTGAGATGAAAGAAGCAATGAGTACAGGAGAAAGTGCATATGACCTTTAAAGATAAAATACAGAAAAGACTAGATGTATTACAATTTATGATGGAAAATAATATACACTTATCAGACCCCAACGGGTGCATGGAGTATACACTAACTATCAGCAAATTTTGGTCAGTTCTCTCAGAAGAAGATAGAGATTATATCCAAGGATGTCAGTCTTCAATCGAAGAAGGGTGGGAGTGGAAATGATTTTATACACAGAAGCACAATTAAAAATAGCTTATCAAAAATACTTAGGAAGATTAATGCATGCAAATGTACAGGGCGTAGAAGTGCCTTTTCCTACACTAGAAGATTTTAGAATAATTTACGAGGACGAGTGGACACAGAGATATAAGGAAATGAACAATGAATAAAGTTTTAATATTATGTCCTGGTAGAACAGGTAGTAGTAGACTACAATCTGCTATATGTAAAGCGCATAATTTAGACTGGCTTTCTGAACCTTTTAACTGGGAACGCAGAGATATAAATGCACAGAAAGATGGATTCAGTTTCATAGATAGAGTTAAGTACTGGAAAAATATACCTAATAAAATATGTGTAAAACAACTAAGTCATTATACTCAGTTTCCAAACGGATTCCCTACTGATAAAATGGGACAAGACCCTGTGAAATTTTATGAAAACATATATTTAAAGCAAGGTGGTTATGAGAAAAAGTTAAATTTCTATATGGAATATATGCGTGAATTTGATAGAACAATACTGCTATCAAGACGAGACTTTGGAGATTGTTTTAAAAGTCATCTACTAGGGGCATATTACAGAGCCAATGAAGGTAAGTATGAGTGGAGCTATAGTTCACACTATGAAAATAAAGATGTAATATATGATGATAGTGCAAGTTTTCTTTTAAATTTATGTATAGATTCTTTTAGATTAGTAGAAGAAATGTCTAGAAAAACAGGAATATCTATACTGTATTACGAAGATTTATATACAGACAAAGAAATTTTTATAAAAACAAACAAAGAATTTGATTTAGGATTAGAGGATTATTACGAAGAAATGTTTAATCCTAAGTTTAGATTAAGATGGCCAAAGGAGACGTCATGGCGTACGACAGAGTAAGTAGAGAAACAGCAGAATTAGTACCCCTTCCTCCGCATACTTGGTATGTGAGAACAGTTGGGTGGTTACTAGAGCAAGAAAAAGTAAAAGAGAACATAAAGAATGTTCCAATAAATGAAAAGTTAAGGGAAAGTTTGGCAAAAGACGGAGTAAAATCTCCCATACTCTGTATGCCAAACTGGTACCCCATAGCAGGGAGTCAGAGGATGAGATGTCTTCAGGAACTCCCTGCCCTACATGGGCAAGAGATAAGAGTATGTCGATTCGATAAAGAATGGTGGTTAGTATTCTATCTATGGGGTCAGACAAAAGAAAGAGACAGAATTGTAGCAATCTATTTCCAAATGCTAGAATTAGTGTGGAAGTCAATGTACTATGAGGAGAATGGTACAGATTCTATGGGAACAGACTACAAAATATTTGAAAAAATTGGCGATGAGCTAGAGGGATGGAAACACAAACAATGAGATATGTAATTACAGGAGGCGGAGGCTTTATAGGCTCACACTTAGCAGAAAAACTAAGAAAAGAAGTTAATGATGAAATAGTAGTAATTGATAAGATATCAAATCATGGCAATACTAATAATCTAAATACGAGTGAGTATACATACTACCTAGCTGACATAGCTGATTCAGAAATAATGATGAAAGCATTACAAAAAGATGATATAGTATTTCATCTTGCAGCACAGCCGCACGTAGACTTATCTTATGTTAGTCCTATGGAAACTACTATTAGTAACGTACTAGGAACACATAGTGTACTAAACTCATGTCAACAGAATGAAGTTAAAAGTCTAACAGTAATGAGTACGGATGAAGTATATGGGTCTACTAATGCTATAGATAGTAACACTAAACTTGACCCAACTAACCCATATAGTGCAACCAAAGCGGCTGCAGATATGATGGTTAATAGTTATAAACACATGTACCCTGATATGAAGATTAATACTCTTAGGTCAAATAATATTATCGGACCTAGACAGTTTATAAGAAATATAATACCTAGATTCTCACTCCAAGCCCTAACGGGTAGGAATATAACCTTGCACGGTAAGGGAGAAGCTAGAAGAAGATACTTGTGGGTAGAGGACGCCGCAGATGCTTTGTGGAGAATATCTAAAAGTGATTACAATCATAAGATATATAATATTGGACATCCCGAAGTTTACTCTAATTTAGATGTAGCAAAAATTATATGTGACCATTTGAACGTTGGTTACGATATCATTCAAACAACTGATGATAGAATTTTCAATGATACAATATATCCGTATAACCCAACAGATATTTTTAATGATTTAGGATGGTCATATACAATCAATCCTTCCGTGTCAATACCTCGAACAATCGACTGGTACAAAGAGAACATTCGATATTTTGAAAAATTCTTTGATATACTATGAGTGAGTATGAAAAATTGAATGGAGGCATGCGATTTGCACCAGACCCACAATGGATAAAAAATAGTTTCAATCATCACTGGATGGGATTATGTCATCTAATATCTTGCTTAAATATTCAACACGGCAAGATGATAGAGATAGGTTCTTATGCAGGAGAAAGCACAGCAATGTTTGCTTCTAGTGGTAAATTTATAAGTATAGATACGATAGACCCTTATTATTGGTCTGGTAGTCATGAAGTAGAGATGGAATATAAAGTTAATACTAGACACTGGGATTATATAAAACAACACAAATATTACAGTCAAGACATACATGGCAAATTTAATAATGATAAGTATGATTTTGTATACATTGATGGAGACCACAGCGGTGAGAATGTAGCTAGAGACATAGCACAATACTTTCCGAAAGTCAAAAAAGGTGGCTATATAGGTGGACACGATTATTCAAAGAATCACTGGCCAGATGTTGTAGACGCAGTAAACAAGGTGTTTCCAGTCGTTGATACATTTGCAGACACAAGTTGGTTATGCCAAAAATAGTTCTTGACAAATCCTTAAAATTTTGATATAATATATTTAATTATGATAGCAGAAGACTTATTAAGAGAGAAGAAAATTGATTATCGCATAAGCGGACAGGATGCCGTAGTGTCCTGCCTTAACCCAGAGCATGATGACAGTAATCCGTCTATGCGTATAGATAGGGTAACTGGCGTGTTCAATTGTTTCTCATGCGGTTACAAAGGTAATCTGTTTACATACTTTGGTGCACCTGCTTCTCCACTAGAAGTTCGTATGCACCGTATTAAAGAATCAATCAACAAAGTCAGGTCAGCAACTGTCGGTATCCAACTCCCAAAGGATAGACTATCGTGGAAAGGTGGTGGAATCAGAAATATATCTGAGGAGACTCTAGCTAAATGGGATGCGTTCACATGGAACGTTCCTAAGTTTGAGAATCGAATCATCTTTCCGATACGAGATATCACAGGCAAGACGGTGGCTTTAATAGGAAGGAGCTTAGATGACTTCAGTCCTAACAAATATTACATTTACCCTAATGGAGTAGAAATGCCTTTCTGCCCAGCTAAGGTAAAACCAATGCAAAACAGAGTTATCCTTGTAGAAGGAATCTTTGATGCACTTAACCTATGGGATAAAGGGCTCAAGAATACTGTATGTTGTTTTGGTACACAGCAAGTAAACTGGGTTAAGCTTAGTTTATTAAAACTCCAAGGGATAACTGGTATAGATATCATGTTTGATGGAGATGAAGCAGGAAGGCAAGCTGGTGAGAAAGCCAAAGACCTTGCAGAAAAACTAGAGATGTCTGCAAGAGTAGTAAAACTAAGAGATAACATAGACCCTGGCAACTTAACAAGACCAGAGATAGAAAGATTAAAGGAAAAATTATATGGCTAAAGTAGCACTAATAGAAACAACAATGTCCAGCACGAACTGGGATAAGTACTTTGAGTTTGAATATGATAGGTTTGCCCTGTGTTCAGATAGTTCAAAGAAGAAAATTTTGAAAAGAGATGTTGATATCGAAATCGATATCGATGCGTACGAATGGCTTATTGTTGTAGGTTCAGAGCCTTTCAAAATGTTTACAAAAAAGACATCAATAACTGAGTACAATGGAAAAGTTGTTGATTCTAAGTTTTTATCAATAATCAATCCTGCAATGATAAAGTTCCGACCAGAAGCAAAGAAGTCGTTCGAGGAAGCTGTCGAGAGCATTACGGGTTATGTAAGCGGAGAACTACAACAAATGACCATACCAAAAGACAGATGTTATGGCATACAAGACACAGAAGAATTAAACGCTTGGTTAAAGAAAGCACTAGATGCACCAGGCGATTTTATTGCACTTGACTCAGAGACTTCAGCACTATATTGTCGTGATGGCTATATGCTAGGATTCTCTATGTCATATGAACCTGAGCATGGTATCTATGGAGACTGTGATTGCATGGATGAAGAATCAGAAAGACTCATGCAAGAAATATTCAACAAGAAAAGAGTAGTCTTTCATAATGCAAAGTTTGATTTACAATGGTTTGAGTATCATTTCAACTTCGAGTTTCCACATTTTGAAGACACTATGCTTATGCACTATATGTTTGATGAAAGACCAGGTACACATGGCTTGAAGACACTAGCAATCAAACATACTCCATACGGAGATTATGAAGCAGAACTCTCAAACTGGATTGCAGACTTCAAGAAAAGAACAGGTATACTCAAAGATTCATTTGATTATAGTATGGTTCCTTTTGATGTTATGCAGAACTATGCTGGTATGGATGCGATAGTAACATATCTATTATTTGAAAAGTTTGAGAAAGCATTGAAAACAAATGACAAACTGTATGGAGTCTACAAAAGAATCTTAGTAGAGGGTTGTAGATTTCTAAAACAAATAGAAGGCAATGGTGTCCCATTCGATAAGACTCGTCTAGAATTTGGACAGAAGCGTATGGGCGAAGACATTGACGCAGCAGTAAAAGCTCTGAATGAGTTTCCTGAAGTAAAAAGATTTATTGCAGACAATCAAGGATTCAACCCAAACAGTACATTACAACTTAGAACTTTATTATTTGACTATTGTGGACTTAAATCTGATAAGAAAACCGCAACGGGTGCACTCAGTACAGATGCTGAAGTACTTGGTAATCTTGCAGAAGAACATGGAGTACCAAAACATATTCTAGAAGTTAGACAGAAAGTTAAAATCAAGAATACATATCTTGATAAGATTATACCTAACTTAGATAGAGATGGTAGACTTCGTACAGGTTTCAATCTTCACGGTACAACCAGTGGTAGATTGAGTAGTAGTGGTAAACTGAATATGCAACAGCTTCCAAGAGACAATCCAACAGTTAAAGGTTGTATCAAAGCAAAAGCTGGAAACAAAATAGTTGCAATGGACTTAACAACAGCAGAAGTATACTGTGCAGCTGTACTTGCAAATGATGTTGGACTTATGAATGTATTCAAGTCTGGCGGTAATTTTCATAGTACGATTGCGAAACAAGTATTCAGACTGCCAGGGGATGTTGACGACATAGCAACAAACTTTGGTGCGCAAAGACAACAAGCAAAAGCTGTTACCTTTGGCATCATGTACGGAGCAGGACCGAAAAAGATTAGTGAACAAGTAACAAAGGATAGTGGAGAGTATTTCAGTATGCAAGATGCAGCGAATACTATTAAAGATTATTTCGAGGCGTTCCCTAAACTTCGTGAATGGCTAGACAACCAAAAGAAATTTATTCAAGCGAATGGATTTGTTTACAGTAGGTTTGGCAGAAAGAGAAGATTACCTGATGTCCATTCACAGGACAAAGGAATCGCCTCACATGAAGTGCGTAGTGGAATCAACTTTCTAGTACAATCTGTTGCATCTGATATCAACCTTATGGGCGGTATAGATATGCAAAGATATATCGAAAAGACTGGTATGAAGTCTAAGATATTTGCACTTGTTCACGATTCCGTACTAGCAGAAGTACCTGAAGATGAAATAGAACACTACTCAGAAAAACTACAAGAGTTCATACAAAAAGATAGAGGACTATCAATACCAGGCGCACCAGTCGGATGTGACTTTGATGTTGCTGATGACTACTCACTAGGCAAGTTTGAAAAGTTATATGGCATTTAGTGAAATAAATTGGTACTGCGATACAGACTATATGTTAGATGTATGGGAAAAATGTGGTCGTAAACCAACTACTTTAAAAGACCCAAATATAAGTGAGTTTGTGAAGCCATTGTTAACAGTATTTGACGCTGCTGTAAAAGAAAAAAAGTACCAAATAGGTGTACTACAAAGAATAAATAGTAAAGAAGAATATGTTGGAAAGAATTGGAAGTCAGCATATATTTGGGGTTTTGACCCTTTTTATGTAAAAATAAATGGAGACAAAGTACACGCAGCAATCTGTGATGTAACTGAGCCATTAAGTATAGAAGGCGCGCACTTAGCAGTATACACTAGTTTAGACTATAATGCATTAGCATTAGGTTATAATAAATATTGGGGGCAAAACTCTGCTAGAAGAAAAGTAGTAACTACAAAAGAAATATTTGGAGCTCATGTACGTACAGACGACCTTAACATTATGTAACTTTCCGCTATATGTTCTAACACAAGAACCTGAAGTAATAGACGGATTAGTATGGATAAATGATGAGGTAGTAGATGATAGAAATATGTTAGGCGAAACTTTAGGTAAGAGAAGATTACAAACTCCTATGAAAAGTCTGTATTCTTTACATAGACAAATAGATGAGCCTAGAAATGTATATAAACATAGAGGTAAACATTTTATAGATAGTAGCGGTACTTATTATTACAAAGAACTAAAACCTATTGGAGCTATAAAATACCATAAGATTACTACAATAAAAGAAAAACATGGCATAAAAACTATTAGATGCCGAGACTTAGCAATAACACTAAAGACAAGAACTCCACCACCAGTAAATGCAAAATGGTGTGGAGTTTTATACGTAAAGAATATGCCCTGGACATTATGGGAATATAGTGAAACTAAAAAGAAAAACAGGAAAAAGAACGTATGATACATCTAAATGTACATAACTTTATTAATAATTATGAAGTAGAAAGACTAGAGCATGTTATTCATTTGGATGAAGACCAAGTGTTAGGAATACCAAATGATAATATTCATAGACACTACCCTGCATTAACTAGTCAATATCATGTATATAATTGGTTGCAGAATCCTGCAGTTGCTTCTTTAAATTTGCCTGACAGGTTTTTTGATATGAAAGTATTACAACCTTTTGATGAATTATATATTCAGTGTTGGTGTAACATTGTAAGAAAAGGGGAAAAATTAAGTAAACATGTACACGCAGGAATCAAAGGACATAATAAATTCTTTGGAGCAAACTTGTTTATCACTGGTAATACAAAACCAGGCACTTGGTACGAAGGAATAGGCACAGTAGAAAATACACCAGGAACACTAACTTTTTTTGATTCTAAGTTTCCTCATGCTGTTCCTGTTAATAAGGGGGACATTCCTAGAGTTAGTATGGCATTTGATATTTGGTATGAAAAACCACTAGGATATGAAGAGCCTCGTTGGCTTACATTTAAAAGAGAAGAATTAATAACTGACCCCATGGGTCGATGCTGGCCAGATTGGCCTCCAGGAGAATAATATGGTAGATATAGAAAATTTAAAAAAAGCATTAGAACGTAGTATTGTACTTATAGAATTTGAATCGTTAAAAAGCGGTAAAACATACAGTAGAGAGTATACTCTATCTCAAGATTATTTACCATTACCTAACCATATATCACGACAGTCTGGAGATAGATTGATATGTTTTGATATAGATTTTCAGAAATGGGAAGATATACTCCTTACAACTATAATTAAGTGGACAGTAGTAGATTATATTCCAAATAACCCCTACGGAGCTGCGCTTTGGACAGACAAGAACATGGATAAAAATTAATGTGTGGATTTGTAATATCTAATAAGAAAGGTATAGTTCGAGAAGCACTATTACGACAGCGACACAGAGGCCCAGACGGGGTTTCTATGTGGTCTGGTGGCGGTATTGAAATGGGGCATGTACTATTAGATATAAATGGTAGTAATACAATTCAACCGTATACTACAAAGAAAGGAAACATTCTAGTATTTAATGGAGAAATGTATAACTGTCCTATAGAAAACGATACAGAGTGGTTAGGAGAAGGCATGGACAGATATGGATTACGCTTTCTAGAATACAATAATTGGCACGGCTCTGTTGCTTACTTTGATAGAAAAAAGAACGAACTACTTGTCACAAGAGACCACTTTGGTGCTAAGCCGTTATTTTATCAAATGTTATCAGCAACAGACTGGATGTTTAGTACAAGTTTAAGAAGCATGGTACATAAGAAAATTGATGAAAAACATAAAAATTCTTTTGTATTTAATCCTATATGGGCAGGTACAGATTGTCCTTATCAAAACACTTGGAAAGTAGCTCCTGGTCAAACCTATAAGTTTGATTTAAATAAACCAGGAGACCGAGTACATAAAAACTTATGGGACTACTGGAGAATACAATCTAGAAGATTCAAGAAAGAACAAGTTAGAGAAAAACTAATAGCAAGTATACAATCTATTGCTAAAAATAATCAGAAAACAGGAATCTTTTTAAGTGGAGGATTGGATAGTACATTTGCTCTATCAGTAGCAAAAGATATGGACTTAGATTTAACAGCATATATACTAGCTTATGACGAAAAGAAAGGGGCAGTACAAGACCATGATACTTTTAGAAATGAATCCAAAATGGCAATAAAGACTTGCGAAGAGTGGGGCGTACCTTATAAAGTAGCAACACTATATGAAAAAGATGTGGAGCATTATGGAAAAATGTGGATGAATTATACACACTTTCCATGGACAGATAGACTAAGACAAGCACCTAGATATCTACTAGCAAAAACAGCTTCAGAAGACGGGTGTAAAGTTATACTCACAGGAGACAGTGCGGATGAATTGTTTACAGGGTATTATCATCACGAAAAAAGGTGGGAAGAAGGCTATGATGATGAGACTGTAAAAAGAGCAGAAAAGTACAGATGGACTCCCCATAAAATATGGCATGATGAAGACCATTGGAACAATGGCTTATTCTATGATTTATTAGTAACCTCAGAGAATAATATACTAGCAGCTGACCAAACTTGTGGTATGTTTGGTATGGAGTCAAGACCTGTATTTTTACAACAAGATTTTGTAAGATGGATATTTGAACAAGATGGAGCAATTAAGTTTAAAACACACCCAAGCTATCCTAAAGGAACATACAAGTATATTTTAAGAGAACTACTAGGAGATATGCTTCCAGAGCATGTACGAAACAGAAAACAAAAAACAGGATGGTCAAGTCCTTGGAACAACAACGTAGCAGAACTACAAGAAGAATGGAGAGAACAAGATTGGGAAACACTGAAAAGTTATCAATAGGATTTACCTGTGGAGCATTTGATTTACTTCATGCAGGACATATAGTAATGCTCAAAGAAGCAAAGCAAAACTGTGATTATCTAATAGTAGGTTTACAGACAGACCCAAGCATTGATAGGCAAGAAAAGAATACACCTGTTCAATCTGTATTTGAAAGATATGTACAACTACGAGCAGTAAAGTATATAGACGAGATTATTCCATATGACACAGAACAAAGCCTACTAGACTTACTAGAGGCTACAGAAATACATCTTCGATTTGTCGGAGAGGATTATGTCGATAGACATTTTACAGGCAAAGGACTGCATGAGATTTTTTACACAAGTAGACAGCACTCTTTTTCTAGTACGAATTTGAGAAATAAGATACATGAAAGCAGTTCTTAGTAACAGAATATATTTAGAAGTAAATAAAGAAACACACAATTCTATCGAGAAGGAACTTACTTATACAATTCCTGCTCGTATGCCCCAAGACCCTCCTTTAGTATTTAAAACAATTAGATACATAAAAGATGGTTTAATCTCCATACCTATTGGAAGAGTGGATTTGATACCACATGATTACGAAATAATCGATAAGCGTGTTACCTCGCCAATAGAACATGCAGACTTTAAGTTTGATTTACGACCTTCTCAAAAGGCGGTTCATGACGAGATAGATGACAATGCTATAGTAAACGCATGGGTAAGTTGGGGCAAGACATTTACAGGTTTAGCTATCGCAGCGAAGCTTGGTCAGAAAACATTAGTTGTTACCCACACAACTAACTTAAGAAATCAGTGGGAAAAAGAGGTAGAAAAATGCTTTGGAATTAAACCAGGCAGAATAGGTAGTGGAGACTTTAAGACTAATGCTCCTATCGTTATTGGGAATATTCAGAGTTTATACCGAAAAATGACTGACATTAAAAAGATGTTCGGGACAGTTATTTTAGATGAAATGCATCACGTCAGCAGTCCAACTTTTACACGAATTGTAGATGAAATGCCTGCTCGTTATAAAATAGGTCTCACAGGAACACTAGAACGAAAAGATGGACGTCATGTGGTGTTTAGAGATTACTTTGGAAACAATGTATTCAAACCACCTAAAGAAAACTATTTAATACCAAAGATTCATATTGTAAAGTCAGATGTAATATTTCTTGATGGAGCGTATACTCCATGGGCAGAACGTATAAATCATCTAGCGTACAATGAAGAATATGTACATAGCGTAGCTCTAATTGCATCAAAGTATGCAGCACTAGGGCACAAAGTATTAGTAGTATCAGATAGAGTTGCATTTCTAAAAGCCTGTGCAAGATTGTGCGGGGATAATGCAGTATCAATCACTGGAGATATGGATTTTGAAGAAAGAGAAAATACTATGCAACTAATAAAAGAAGATAAAAATATTTTATTTGGAACACAGTCAATCTTTTCTGAAGGCATATCTTTGAATGACCTGAGTTGCCTAGTACTAGGTACTCCTGTCAATAATGACCCCCTTCTTACACAGTTAATTGGTAGGGTTATAAGAGATAAAGAAGGAAAACAACAACCAGTAGTGGTTGATATACATTTAAAAGGAAAAACAGCAGCTCGACAAGCAAATGCTAGAATGGGCTACTATATAAAACAAGATTACGAGGTAAAAATATTATGAGTGTAGAAGTACAACTTAACTTAGAAAAAATGAGGCAAATGAAGATATTTCTTGCAACTCCAATGTATGGTGGTATGTGCCATGGTATGTACACAAAGTCTTTAATGGACACAACAAATGTAGCAATGCAGTATGGAATACATATTCAGATTTATTATTTGTTTAATGAATCTTTAATTACTAGAGCAAGAAACTATTGTGTAGCAAACTTTTTAAAATCAGATGCTACCCATTTACTTTTTATAGATAGCGATATACATTGGAGCGCAATGGACTTGATGTATATGTTACATATTGTATCAGAAAAGCCAGAACTATATAGAATTATGTGTGCATTATATCCTAAGAAAACTATTGCTTGGGAGAAAGTATTGAAAGCAGCACAATCAGGAGACTATGACGATAAACCATGGGAACTAGAAAAATTAGGAGGGGATATGGTATTTAATCCTTTACCTGATGAGTACCCTGATGGAAGAGCACCCATCAATGAACCAGTAAAAATTAAAGAAGGTGCTACTGGATTTATGTTAATAGAAAGAGGTGTTTTTGAAGAGTATGCAACAGCTCACCCTGAATTACTATATACTCCTGACCATTTAAGAGAAGGAGAGTTTGCTTTAAATGAGAAGATTCATGCTTTCTTTGATTGTATCATAAATGAACAAAACAGGTATCTATCAGAAGACTACATGTTCTCCGAATATTGTAGAAATCTAGGCATGGATATATGGGCATTACCTATGATAGAACTAATGCATTGTGGTAGTTATATATTTCAAGGTAGCATAGCAAGAATGGCGCAAGCTGATGTTCATGCTACAGTTGACGAGGAAACTATAAAAAAGATGCAAAAGGCTAAAGCTGAAAAAGCTCAGAAAAATAGTTCTTGACACGCGCTCAAAAATTTGTTATAATATGTTACTATTTAATTGGAATAAGATAATGAGAGTAAGCAACGGAAATGTTGATGATATGATTCAGATACTTAGAATCATTACTTACAAGATTCAACCAAAAAATTATTACGATAAAACATTTAAGTTTTATAAGCATAAATTCGGAGGCTCTAGCTTCATCCTAAACCCAAAGGATTTGCTAGAACGAGGAAGGGCATTGAGTGATAGAGAGGTTGTGGAGTATGCAGGTGTCGCATCATTCCGCAACTATTACGACTATGTCCGAACAAAAGACACCACACTAGACCTCTTTGACTGTGAAGTTAGTGAGGAAATTATAAATAATAACAGACTGCTTGAAATAAAAGATGGAAGGGTACACTTTTGTTTTGAGGAGACATTAGGAGAATAAAATGGCAATTGGATTCAACCAAACCAAGGGCTCAGCCCAAAAAGAAAAAATCGAAACTTATAACTACGCTGGTAAAGAAGACCACCATGTAAGATTAGTTGGTGACTTACTACCAAGGTACGTTTACTGGATTAAAGGTGAAAACGGAAAAAACATTCCTATGGAGTGTCTATCATTTGATAGAGAGAATGAAACCTTTAACAACAAAGAACATGACCATGTTCGCGACTTTTACCCAGACTTAAAATGTGGATGGTCTTATGCCGTTCAGTGCGTAGACTACGCTGATAAATCTGTAAAAGTTCTTAATCTAAAAAGAAAGTTGTTCGACCAAGTTATAGTAGCTATGGAAGAGTTGGGTGACCCAACAGACCCAGTTACTGGTTATGACATTCATTTCAAAAGAAAGAAAACTGGTCCGCAGGTATTTAATGTTGAGTACCAATTACAAGTTCTAAAGTGTAAACCAAGAGAACTTGAAGATTGGGAAAAAGACTTAGTTGCAAATCTAAAGTCTATGGATGACGTTTTACCAAGACCAACAGCTGACGCTCAACTAGAGCTATTAAGAAGAGTTAATGACCAAGGTGGAGAGACACCTAGCGAAGTATCAGAGGAGTTTGATGTATCATGATGATTGGAGTAGGAGAAAAGTTTCCTGCATTTAAATTGCAGGGTGTCAACAAAGACAACGAGTTTGTAGAAGTTTCAGTTACTGAACACTACGACCCGTTAAAGCACGATTATACAGTAATCTACTTTTATCCGAAAGATTTTACTTTTATCTGTCCTACAGAAATTGCAGGAATGGATGTATTAGTAGATGAAGCAAACGTAATCGGTATTAGTGGTGATAATGAGTTCTGTAAGTTAGCTTGGAAAAAAGATAACGAACTGATTGGAAACATTAACCACTCATTAGCAGCAGACTGTGGTTTAAGACTTGCAGAAGAACTAGGAATAGTTGATGAAGAAGCAGGTGTTTGCTACAGAGCAACCTACATTATTGATAGAAATGATGTAGTACAACATGTAAGTGTTAACGCACTTGACACAGGCAGAAATGCTAACGAAGTTCTTAGAACTTTACAGGGCATCAAAGCTGGTGGATTAACAGGGTGTGAATGGGCACCTGGGGATGACTTTGTAGTATGATTTTATTTACAGCAGATTGGCATATTAAATTAGGACAAAAGAACGTACCAGTAGCGTGGGCTTGCTCTCGTTATCAAATGTTCTTTGAACAAGTGCAGGAAGCTGTAGATAATCATGAAGTTAATCTTCACATCATAGGTGGGGACTTGTTTGACCGAGTCCCTTCTATGGATGAGCTTACTTTGTATTTTGATTTTGTAAAAAGAACAAAAGTAAGAACAATTATCTATGATGGCAACCATGAAGCCACTAGAAAAAATAAAACTTTCTTTGATAATTTAAAGAGAGTAACAAATGAATTAAATCCTTTAGTAGAAGTTATAACAGAAACTTACTATGAGGATGATTGGGCAATATTACCTTATGCAGACTTGCATAAAAAGAAAAGTATAGAAATGATAGATGCAGACTATTTATTTACTCATGTAAGAGGCGAGATACCTCCTCATGTTATGCCCGAAGTAGAACTAGACAGATTTGATAGGTATAAATTGGTTTTTGCAGGAGACTTACATGCTCACGAGAATACTCAACGAAACATTGTATATCCTGGCAGTCCAATGACAACATCATTTCATAGAAATATTGTAAAAACTGGGTACTTAATAATAGATACTAATGCTCATCACTTTGATGAAGATTGGTCTTGGACATGGCATGAATTTGATTTGCCACAACTAATTAGAAAGACTATCGAAGACCCAGCGGATATGGAACAAACTGACTTTCACCATACTATTTATGAAGTCACAGGAGATGTACAAGATTTAGCAAAAGTTAAAAACACAGACCTTCTTGACAAAAAAGTAGTACGTAGAGAAGTTGATGCTAGATTAGATTTGAGCGGAGATTTAACTATGTCAGACGAGCTTATAAAATATTTACAAGAGATATTATCGCTTGATGATGAAAAAGTTAGACAAATTATAGGAGTGTTTAATGATTATTCTTCAGAAGCTGAAGTGGGATAATTGCTTCTCGTACGGAGAAGGTAATGAGTTGGATTTATCAGATGCAACTCTTACACAGTTAGTCGGAACAAACGGCGTGGGTAAATCCTCTATACCCCTTATATTAGAGGAAGTCTTGTTTAACAAAAACAGTAAAAATGTTAAGAAGGCAGATATAGCGAACAGATATGTTAACAAAGGATATGATATTAGTCTTGAGTTTAGTGTCGATGCTGATTTATATAATATTGCTGTCAGTAGGCGTACAAATCTCAAATGCAAATTAACTAAAAATGGAGAGGATATATCTTCTCATACTGCGTCTAATACCTATAAAACACTAGGAGATATTTTAGGTATAGACTTTAAAACATTTAGTCAATTAGTGTATCAGAATACTAATGCATCATTACAATTTTTAACAGCAACAGATACAAACCGTAAAAAGTTCTTAATTGACCTATTGAAACTAGACGATTATGTTTCATACTTTGAAGTTTTTAAAGAAGCTGTACGTAGCGTATCTAGTATGGTAACAACAGAGGAAGCCAAAATTGCAACTATTCAAAAATGGTTGACAGACAATATTCTCGAAGATAGTTCCATACTCGAAAAGAAAATTTTACCAAAAATAAATGAAAAAGACGAGGAATCTTTGCGTTCTTTACAAGTAGAATTTGAAAATATCTCCGAAAAGAACAAACAAATAAATCTAAATGAAAATCTGAAATATCAGTTAAAATCAATAGACTTACACGAAGCTAAAAGATTACTAGCAGAGCACCCAGAACTTATTGATACTTCTACGTATCTTACAGGAATAGGGTCTTGGAAGTCTGAACAGATGCATGAGCAGAAAATGTTAGATAAGTACCAAACCCTAGCGGGTATGGAAAATGCTACCTGTCCTACTTGCGATGGAGAAATTGACCAAAAGTTCGTAAGTAATATGATAGAGGAGCATGAGGAAAGAGTAGAGCAGTGTGCAAAATTTGCAGATAAAGATAGAGAAAGATTGCAAAATATAGAGGAAAGTAATGAGATACATAGGAAAGCAAAAAAAGATGTCGAGACTTGGGAAACTCTCTACAGGGACATTGACAGGGAACTCCCAAATAAAGTCCTCAATGCAGAAAAACTCCAAGAGCAAATTGCGGAACTTCGTAGAAAGATTACCACTGCTAGGGAGACTCTTCAAGAGGTAATAGATGAGAATGAAAAGATTGAAAGACATAACACAAGAATTGGAATTATTCTTGAACAAACGGAACAGTTTGAGAGCGACCTTAGTCACAGCGAGTCTAAACTTAAGAGTTCAGAAACAAAACTGGCGGTACTTGAAACACTTAAAAAAGCGTTCTCAACCAATGGACTATTAGCGTATAAAATAGAAAGTTTAGTAAAAGAGTTAGAAATTCTCACAAACGAATATCTAGCAGAGTTTAGTGATGGTAGATTTGCCATCAATTTTGTAGTGGAGAATGATAAATTAAATGTGGAAGTCTCAGATAATGGCAATATTATTGACATCCTTGCTCTTTCTAGCGGCGAGTTAGCTAGAGTAAATATTGCAACACTAGTATCAATAAGGAAGTTAATGACTTCAATTAGTAGAAGTCAAATCAATGTTCTTTTCCTTGACGAAGTAAACCAAGCGTTAGACGAAGTCGGAAAAGAAAAAGTAGTAGAAGTGTTATTAAAAGAAGAAACCTTAAATACTTACATGGTATCACACGGTTGGACACATCCTCTACTAGAGAAAATAGAAATAACAAAAGAGGATAACATCAGTTATCTTGAATAGCACCACGAAAGTATCTCTTGACAAGAAACTTAAAATGTGGTATAATATATATCTTATGGAGACAATATGAAAAAAGCAATAGTATGGATTGTAGATAGCTGGAGAAATGTTATGGATGTAAGATTTAATCCCTTACGACATATACCAGACCCTAGTCTACAGTTATATTTTACTTTAGTACTTTTTACTATGTGGAGTGTTTACTTTGGCCTTGTAGCAAGTTATTGGTTAGGTTGGGCAAACTATGATATAGTAGCAAGTATTATAATACATTTAGCAGTGCTAATACCTATAGGATTCACTAATGCAGTATTTATAGATGCAGAACGTGATGGAAGCAAATGGTTAAAAGAATGGAGAAACAAATGAAAGTAGAAATTTATAGTATACCTAATTGTACTTACTGTAAAAAAGCTAAGTTCTTGGCTGACCACGTTGACCAAGTAACTGAGGTGCAGTATAAAATGATTGGCAAAGATTTTTCTGCGTCTGATGTTAGAGAACTATTTCCTGGCGCTAGGACATTCCCACAAATACTTGTAGACGATAAGCACATTGGCGGCTACATAGAACTGGAGAAGTTAATTGGTTAATGGTAGGCAGAAAGGTAATAACGCAGAATTAAAAGTAGCAGAAATGTTACACAGACATACAGGAGAAGCTTTTGTACAAACCCCAGGCTCAGGCAGTGGTAAGATAAAAGGCGACTTAATGGTAGCACACAAAGAAAACTTGTTTGCTATAGAAGTAAAGTTCTATAGAGATATGTCTTTTAACCACAAAATGTTTACACAAAAAAGTAATAAATTTGTAAACTGGTGGAGTAAGATAGTGAAACAAGCTGAGCAAATGAAACAAGAACCTATATTGTTCTTCAAAGAAAACCACTCACAATGGTATGTGGCAACGACAAGAAAGCCACTTTACAAAAAACATATGTACTTTAATTGGTTAGGTTGCTATGTAACTTTAGCTGATAAATTTTTAGAAACACAAAACATGGAATTTACAAATGGCGATACAATTTATGAACCATGGAAAGCCGACCCCGAATGGGAACTTATTGATTGTTGATGGACTCAATCTAGCTTTTCGATGGAAACACCAAGGTAATACTGACTTCGAGCATGATTATGTAAGAACTGTTCAGTCTTTGGCAAAGTCCTATAACTGTGGAGAGATAGTCGTTTTAGGCGATGGCGGTAGTAACTATCGTAAAGAAATCTATCCAGAGTATAAAGCAAATCGTAAAGAACGATATGCAGAACAAACAGAAAAAGAAGCAAAAGAATTTGAAATGTTCTTAGCAGAATTTTCAACTACTCTAAGTACGTTAAAGCGTAAGGGATATCTTACGCTTAAATATGCTGGAGTAGAAGCTGATGATATTGCAGCTCTTATTTGTCAAAACAGAGAAGAGTTAGGTCTCGATGAGATTTGGATGATATCTTCAGATAGAGACTGGGATTTACTAGTCGATGGTAACATAAGTAGATTTTCTACAGTTACTAGAAAAGAAACAACACTCCTAAACTGGGACGAGCATTATGACTTTGACCCCGAGTACTTTTTAACATATAAGTGCTTAACTGGAGATAAAGGAGATAACGTTCCTGGTGTTGATGGAATCGGGCCTAAAAGAGCCACACAGATTATACAACAGTATGGAGATATCTTTGATATTATGGCGAGTTTGCCAATGGAAGGAAAGTACAAATTTATTCAGAACTTAAATGAGTTCGGAGAAGAAGGACTAGAGATTGGTATTAAACTCATGGATTTAACTTATGACGTAGACGGTGCTGTCTTAGGTCATGGCAAAGAAATTATAGGATTGGTAGAAGATTATGTCAGTAAAAATTGATTTTAGTAAAGACAAACTTTTAGATGCTTTTGCACACGCAACTCTAAAAGATAGATATATGGTAGGTGATGAAACTTCACCTCAAGAAGCTTTTGCCCGTGCTGCAATGGCTTTTGCAGATGATGACGACCATGCACAAAGGTTATATGATTATGTAAGTAAACTATGGTTTATGTTTGCTACGCCTGTGTTATCAAATGGAGGTACTCGGAGAGGACTTCCTATTAGTTGTTTTTTGAACTATGTAGACGATAGTAGAGAAGGAATAACAGACCATTTTACAGAAAATGCGTTCTTAAGTTCTTTCGGTGGTGGTATCGGTGGTCACTGGTCTGATGTCAGAGCAATGGGAAGTAAAACTTCTAAAGGTTCTGAATCGACTGGTGTGATACCATTCATGAAGGTCGTAGATGCAGAGATGCTTGCTTTCTCACAGGGGGTTACAAGAAGAGGAAGTTATGCAGCGTATCTACATATTAGTCACCCAGAAATAGAGGAGTTCTTAGATGGAAGAAAACCCACGGGTGGAGATGTTAATCGCAAGTTTACTAATTTGCATCATGGTATCGTTATTCCTGATTCTTTCATGGAGCTAATCCATAGAGCAAGTAAAGAAGAAGGATTTGATGACTCTTGGAAATTAATTGACCCACACTCAAAAGAAGTGAAAAAAGTAGTATCTGCTAGAGCCTTATGGGTAAAGATACTACAAAACAGAATAGAAACAGGAGAGCCATATGTAATGTACGAAGATGCAGTACAAAATGGATTACCTGATTTCCAAAAAAGGAAGGGATTACAAGTACATCACTCTAATCTATGTAGTGAGATTACTCTTGCTACTAACGATGAAAGAACAGCAGTATGTTGTCTTTCTAGTGTAAATTTAGAGTACTATGATGAATGGAAAGACCATCCTTCTTTTATCCCTGATTTGGTCAGGATGCTAGATAATGTATTAACATACTTTATTGAAAATGCACCTAGCCCATTAGATAAGGCTAAGTTCAGTGCTTTTAGGGAGAGGAGTATTGGACTTGGTGCTATGGGATTTCATGCGTACCTGCAAAAAAATAGTATTCCATTTGAGAGTGCTATGGCAGGTGGCACTAATTTAGAAATGTTTGCGTTTATAAAAAGACACGCAGACACTGAAACTAGAAAACTAGCGGCAGAAAGAGGCGCTTGTCCTGATGATGATTCTTGCACAGTAAGAAATGCTCATCTATTAGCGATTGCTCCTAATGCTAGTTCTAGTATTATTTGTGGAAACACAAGTCCGAGTATTGAGCCGTATAGAGCCAATGCTTATACACAAAAAACAAAAACAGGAAGTAACTTAGTAAAAAATAAATTCTTAGATGCAATTATCAAAGAAAAAGTTGCTCCTGAACTGTATGATGAAGTATGGTCTAGTATAGTTGCAAACAAAGGAAGTGTGCAACATTTAGATATATTAGATGATTGGGAGAAAGACGTATTCAAAACAGCAGTAGAAATCAATCAGGCATGGATAGTAGAACACGCTTCAGTAAGACAAGAATTTATTTGTCAATCACAGAGTGTAAATCTATTCTTCCCGCCTGATGTAAATAAAGGGGATTTGCATAATGTTCATATGTTGGCATGGGCAAAGAACTTAAAAACATTATATTACCTAAGAAGTGAAGCTATCGGCAGAGCTGATAATGTATCTTCTCAGGCTAAAAGAGAGATAATCTTTGAACAATCAGATTGTCTAAGTTGCGAGGGATAAATGAGCAAACTATTAGAAGAGAGAGATTATTATAAACCTTTCGATTATCCTTGGGCATTTGAGTTCTATAAAAAACAACAGCAAATGCATTGGCTACCTGAAGAGGTGCCACTCCAAGATGATATTAAGGATTATACACATAAATTATCAGAAGGTGAAAGAAAACTTATAGATAACATATTTAAGTTTTTTACACAAGCTGATGTAGATGTATGTTGTGGATATGCGAAGCATTATCTACCAACATTTAAACAACCAGAAATAAGAATGATGTTAGTAAGTTATGCTGCTATGGAAGCAGTACATCAAGAAGCATATTCTTTATTACTGGAGACACTAGGAAAATCAGATGAGCAGTATACAGAGTTCTTTGAGATACAAGCTATGGCGGAGAAGCATGAGTACTTAACTGATTTTAATATGTCTAACCCACATGAGATTGCAAAAACAATGGCAGTCTATAGTGGTTTTACAGAAGGAGTACAACTATTTAGTAGTTTTGCTATACTTCTAAACTATCCAAGACATAATCTTATGAAAGGTATGGGGCAGATAGTAACATGGTCTATAAGAGACGAGTCACTTCATGTTGAAGGACTATCAAAACTCTTTAGGACTTTTATTGCAGAAAATCCAGATATATGGACAGATAAACTAAAGTATGAGATATACTGTGCGGCAGAACGCGTTGTTGAATTAGAAGATAAGTTTATTGATGTTTGTTTTGAAAAAGCAGACATACCTGACTTAACAGCGAAAGAAGTAAAAGAATACATAAGATACATCGCCGATAGACGATTACTTGGTCTTGGTATGAAAGCAATATTCCATAGCACAGTTAACCCACTTCCATGGATTGATATGCAAGTTAATGCAGTTGAGCATACCAACTTTTTTGAAAACCGTGCTACTGAGTATGCTAAGGCTAGTACACAAGGAAATTGGCAGGATATATTTAAGTAATGAATAATTTACCAGAGTCTATAGACATTGATGGCGTAACGTATTATACTGATGAAATGGCAGAAAATCAACAACTTATTCTATTAGCTATAAGTCAATGTGATATAGAGCTAGATAGAGCAAAACACATGATGGCTATTTGTCAAACAGCGAGACAAGCATATATAAATGATTTAGGTTCACAACTTAAAGATGATGCAAAAGAATCTTAGATTTTATATATTAGTAACTCATACGTTACACAAAGTTAAAAGACACTTTTCTTACACAGGTATATTGCCTAAGGAAGCTATAGTAGTTATTAATACTACTAATGATGTTTTCTATAAGCAATGTAGTAATTGGTGTGATTCCAAAGGTATACCATGGATTCGTACAGAATCTGATGGTACACCAGCAACTGGAAAGAATAGTGTCTTAGACTTATTTTTAAATAGTAAAGATGACTATATGGTAGCAATAGACGGAGACGACTATTTAACTAAATATGGCTATGCTTATTATAAAAATATTGTAAAACAAAACAATCCCCCTGATAGTTTATGTCTATATAAACAACAATCCCAACTAATCACTATTTTTGGTCAAAGAATATGGATTAATCTTATGGGACTTCCCACAGATTTAGATACTGAAATGCACGTACGTAGAAGCCATTTAATGGGCGAAGTATACGCACACCATTTAAAAGACTACTATGAAAATAAGTATGGAGACCTAGAGCTGTATGTAAAAGATTGTTTGAAACATACAAAAGAAAATTTATATTATGTATATAAATACTATGAAAGATATAATATATACGAGAATGAATTTGCAGAATCTCATTGTAGACCTGTATTATTTTCTAAAGCAGCAGCAAAAGAATGTCACTTTCCTAGTAATGTACCTGTGGGAGAAGATACATTAGTATACTTACAACTTAAAAATGCACATTTTCAAGGAAGAATACAAACTCAACTAGTAGATGAACTAAACGAAGGAATTACTTATCTCTATGACTGTATAAAATCAGATGGTGATGAGTTAGGAGCTATGTTAGGAATTACTCTTAATCAGACAGATTATACTTGGGTACGTTTAATAAATATAAAGCTAAAAGAAATGGAACAAAAAGGAGAGTTACACGCTGTTCCGCTACCTGTAAATAATTGTTTACCGAGTAAGTGGGAAAAAGATAACTTAATACCTGCAAAACCCCAGTTTCCTTTTGATTTTGATTTAGAAAAATGGGATGAACAGTGGAAAGATAAAGGAGTATTCCATGAGGCACCTAGTAAAGAAGCGATGGAAATAATAGAAAATATAAGAATGTGTGAGAATTACTATTCTACAGAATCTGCTGTAGTTTTACAAAACATAGAACAACAAAAAGAAAATAAAAAAGAATTATTAAAAGCTTTAGGAATAAGTCCTAATGCTATGGTCAAGTTTCCCAAAGGTTATTTTAACAACTCTAGACCTTACTTTCACCACGCTACTCCTCACGAAGTAGCACAACATTACCCAAAATCATGAAAATATTTATAGGTTACGAATCTACATACCCCGAAATGTTTGAGGTATGCAAAAAAAGCATACTTCGTTACAATCCCAAACATGAAATCATACCACTCAAAAAATCGGAAATATCGGAATATACTCGTCCATTTCAGAACGAGAGTACGGAATTTGCCTTTACCCGTTTTCTAGTACCACAGCTCTGTGACTATGAAGGGGAAGCTTTATTCTGTGATGGAGATTTCTTATGGCTCTGTGACCCTGAAGAAGTTATGGACTATTTTTCCGATGAACATACAGTTCATGTCGTAAAACATCCTAGTTTCCTCGTCAAACCTAAGAAAATGAAAAACAAGAAAAACCATGCTTATCCTAGAAAATACTGGTCAAGTCTCATGCTTTTTAATAATCCTAAATGTAAAGAACTTACTTATGATTATGTAAACCAAGCCCCAGCGGGTGCATTGCATGAGTTGAGATGGGCAGAAAGCGTAGGGGAACTTCCCGCGCAGTACAATGCCATGGTAAATTATTACAAATTTAAGAAACCAAAAGCCCTGCACTACACAGACGGTGGGCCTTGGTTAAATATAAACGAGTGTTCGGAGTACACAGCATCATGGATGAAACTTTACAAAAGTTAACAGAAGATAAAAATATTATACTTGTCGGAAATTCAGTAGAGATGCTGGAGTATGAGTATGGGGAGTATATAGAAAACTTTGATACAATTGTACGATTTGGAAATGGTATACCTGATGAACATACTGAAAGTCTTGGTATTCGTACTGATATATGGATTACAGGGTGGCTTCGTGCAGTAAAGGTAAAATATTTTCCAACTGCGTATAAATTATTCAATCGTTGCAGAATACACCTCGATATACAACCAAAAGACCTAACTCCACCTTTTGAGCATGAAACTATGTTTAATGATGATGAATTAAAAAAGATTTATAAAATGGTGGGAGCTGAAAACAATGTTAAAATGGGAAATAGGCCAAGTGCAGGTTTCTTAGGTATATTATTCTTTTTAACTAAAACCAATCCTAAGTCAATTACTCTAATTGGCTTTGACTTTTTCTCTAAGAAACTACCATTTAAAAGTGGTAACGATTACCCTTCTAGTTGGCATTTACCACACAACTCTCAAGAGTCTAGTCCTCATAATAATATGGAGAAACCTCTTGTACAGAAGTGGGCAAATGAAGGTAAATTAGAATGGAAAATTCTATCTGATTTGAACGAAGAGTTCTTAGATTTTACCTAGTTTATATCCGACTTCAATTAATTTTCTTGATACTTGTTTCTGTTTATTTGATTTAAATAATAAAAGTTCGTTTATTCTAGCATTTCTTAAATTTACAGGTATGTTTGGTATCTGTGCAGTCCACAAGTCCCAAGGTATTCCTAACTGTATTCCTGCTGGTAAGTATTGGTATTTCATCAACAACCATTTTGGTAGAACATGAACACTAAATGATTTTCTCATAATTACATTATGGTTAATAAAATCTTTTGTGTTTAATGCTTCGTAGGTAAGAAGTTTATCATTTTTGCCATTTACATATACAGGCATTTGTTTTCCTCTATAGCAGAATGGTGTAAAGAAAGACCTATTCCAACTACCCATAACTCTTCTATCTACATGGTGTGGGTAAAGTATTGGATTTATTCTTGCGTTCTGACCTCGTGCAAATAATCTTTTTTCATCAAAAGCAACCATTTTATCCCAATTCATAATAAAAAATTCAGTATCAATATTATCTAATACTGGAGTTTCTTTTCTACCTACTTCTTCTTCCTCAAACATATTGCTTTTAAAACCTAAGATATCATAATACTTTCCGTATGTAGGATGGTCTTTGTATACATTCATATGGGAGTAAGTACAAAATTTATTCTCAAAATATTTTTCATCAGGTATTTCATTTTTCCACCCGTTTTTTAAGAATATTCTAGCTCCACCTGCATACATAACTCTTTTATTTAAGCCACCTTTATTCTTCCAATACTCTTTCAAGTATCTCATGGCTCTGGCTTGTTCTTCTCCTTTCCAAAAACTCTGGTATACTTTTACATTTTCTATATTAGCGAGTGCCCATGATACTACATTTTTATCCCAGTCATCTTCGTGGATAAATAAATGCAAGCGAAAGTCCTCGTCCTTCTCAATTAGAGAGGCAAGTGTAAATAAACTAAAGTGTTTTATGTATGTATGTACTATCTCAATCATCTTCTTTTTTATATTCCCAAAAATTATTTATAAACCTTTCTAGTCTTTCCTCTGCATCTTCATCAAAATCAAATATAATTCCTGAATTTTTTGCTGATAAAATCTTCTTTATCGTATTTGATGCTTTAGTTCCTGCTACGGCATGGTAAATGCTTTCGTATGTTAATAAATTTTTCTCTCTTTCTTTCTTAGAATGACTTATCATCCTAAGTTGTTTGTTTAATAATAATGCTACTATTCCCATTTCACTATTTGGCATTGTAGCAACCTCTTTGCAGTTGTATAAAATTTCATGTCCACTTTGTTTTTTATTTAATACTTTATCTGCTCCAAAATCTTTTTTGAATTTAGCCATGTAAAGTGCATTAGTAATAGGATGAGGTTTTATAACATAACCCTCTTTTACAAAGTTTCTCATTCTACCCCAGTGTATAACTCTATCTTTACATATTAAATTACTACCTGGTGGAAAAATTACTTTATCGTAATGTTCTTGTGTTTTTGCTAAAATGTATTTATCTTCTATACAATTTAGTATTTTTTCTATTCTTTCTTCGTCAATCTCTATGTCCGACTTAGCAATAGATATCATTAACTTATCGTTAATTTTTACAGAATTTGTTTTTACATAAATTCCTCTACCTAAAAAATCTGTGTATAACCACTTTCGTATTGTAAATAATTCATTTGTGTTAAACCATACGTCATATTCAAATCTAACACCTTCTTTCCAGTCTGGTATTAGTCTTTTTTTAAAATTCAATAATGCGTCTCTTTGATGGTCAGGTCTATAACAAGACCCTGATTTCATAAAGTGAGTAACCTTGTCTCCAAGACTCTCATTACTTGCCATAGGAACTAATTTATCTTTTTTAACTTTTACTGTTTTTAATTCCATCTTTTAACTCAAATAATTGTGTTTCTATATTTTTTAATCTATCTTCTTGTTCTACGATTGTGTCCATTAGTGCGACAACAATACTTTCTAATTTATCGTTAACATACTTGGGGGTTATATCTTTGTCCTTTAGTTTCATTTAGTCTGTCCATGTTGAACCGTCCCAGTAACTTGCACTAAAGTCGTTTATACTTGCAACTTCTGTGTCAAAGATTGTACCCGCCTGAGACGCTGTTATTCTTTCAAATACTGTGGTACTCGTATTAAATGTAGTTGTGGTAATATGGTCAGTTGTTCTAGTTGTTTCTGTTACATTACCTGTGGCAAATGTTGTGGTTGTTGTTTTGCCTGTTTCAAATTCTGTTGTTCTAGTTGTTTCAAAAGTAGTAGTCGTATCGTAAGCTGTATTCTTAGAAGTAGTAGTAGACCTATCTGTTTCAAATGTAGATACTGTACTTCTGCTTGATGCTGTATCTCTTGCAGTAAGTGTTGCTCTAGCTGTATTAAATGTACTTGTAGTTTCTCTGCTAGATTGTGTTGCTCTAGAGGTTATTGTTCCTTTAGTTGTGGCATATACTGTTGTTGTATCTCTACTTGTTAAAGTTCCTCTAGCTGTATTAAATGTTGTTGTCGTATCTCTAGATGTTCCTGTTACTCTTTGTGAACCTCTACTTGTTAAGTATGCTGTTTCATACGCTGTACTTCTACTTGTATTAGTATTTCTAGTTGTTCCAAATGAGGTATTATCTACATATGCTGTTGTTCTTGAAGTTTCTGTTCCTCTACTTGTATTAGTACTTCTACTTGTGTTTGTGGCTCTACTTGTTACAAATACTGTATTATCTACATACGCTGTTGTGTAATTTGTATTTACTAAGAATACAGTAGTGAAGTTAGTGCTATCTACATATGCGGTTGTTCTACTTGTATTTGTACTTCTTGTAGTTGAGAATGATGTATTATCTACATATGCTGTTGTTCTACTTGTGTCTGTAGTTTTAGAAGTATTCGTAGACTGTGTAGTTGTATAAGCTGTTTCATTTGTGAAGCCTGTGTTGTCTACATAAGCTGTTGCAAATGAAGTGTTGTCTACATAAGCGGTTGTTCTAGAAGTGTTTGTATTTCTTGTTGTACCAAATGAGGTATTATCTACATATGCTGTTGAGAATGATGTATTATCTACATATGCTGTTGTTCTAGAAGTGTTCGTACTTCTTGTAGTACCAAATGAAGTGTTATCTACATATGCTGTTGAGAATGATGTATTATCTACATATGCTGTTGTTCTACTTGTGTTCGTACTTCTTGTAGTACCAAATGAAGTGTTATCAACATAAGCTGTTGTAAATGTTGTGTTATAAGAAGTAGAATTTGTAAACCCTGTATTTCTACTTGTGTTCGTTGCCTGTGTAGTTGTATAAGCAGTAGAGTTTGTAAATCCTGTATTTCTACTTGTGTTTGTAGCTTGTGTAGTTGTTCTACTTGTATTCGTGTTTCTAGAGGTATTCGTATTTCTGCTTGTGTTCGTTGCCTGTGTAGTATTATAAGCAGTATTTCTAGAGGTATTTGTATTTCTGCTTGTGTTCGTTGCCTGTGTAGTATTATAAGCAGTAGAGTTTGTAAATGATGTATTTCTACTTGTATTTGTATTTCTAGAAGTATTTGTGTTATAAGAAGTAGAATTTGTAAATGATGTATTTCTACTTGTATTAGTACTTTCAGTAGTATTGTAAGAAGTATTTCTAGTACCTCCACCAGTAGTTCTAGTTGTATTTACTGACCTAAATGCTGAACTTGCTGAAGTACCTGTTCTTCTTTGATAAGTTCCAGAGTACCCTGAGTTAAATCCACCGCCCCAACCGCTGTAATAATTTCCTCCACCACTCCAGGATACTGTAGTAACTCTGTTATAGTAGAATGTTAAGTATGTAGTACTATTTCCAAATGCTGTTGACCTTGTTGTTGCTCTAGCAGTATTATTGTCGAAGTCTGTACTTCTACTTGTGTTAGTGTTTCTACTTGTACTATTTGTAAAGCCTGTGCTGTCTACATATGCAGTGCCTCTACTTGTATTTGTATTTCTGCTTGTTCCAAATGATGTATTATCTACATATGCAGTAGAGTTTGTAAATCCTGTGCCTCTACTTGTTCCGAATGAAGTGTTGTCTACATATGCTGTACTATTTGTAAATGAGGTAGAGTTTGTAAATGAAGTACTAAAAGATGTATTATCTACATATGCGGTGCTTCTACTTGTGTTAGTGTTTCTACTTGTTCCAAATGATGTGTTGTCTACATATGCAGTGCCTCTACTTGTATTAGTATTTCTTGTTGTACCTCTTGTTGTGTCTCTTGATGTATTTGTTGCTTGTGTAGTTGTATAAGAAGTATTGTTACTAAATCCTGTACTTCTAGAAGTATTTGTTGCCTGTGTAGTAGTTCTAGAAGTGTTTGTGGCTTGTGTAGTATTGTAACTTGTGTTATTAGTAAATCCAGTGCTTCTTGATGTATTCGTAGACTGTGTAGTTGTTCTACTTGTATTTGTAGATTGTGTTGTTGTATATGCTGTTTCGTTTGTAAAACTTGTGCTTCTACTTGTGTTTGTAGATTGCGTAGTTGTTCTACTTGTATTTGTACTTCTGCTTGTGTTTGTATTTCTTGTTGTACCAAATGACGTATTATCTACATATGCTGTTGTTGTTCCAAATACAGTAGTTCTGGAAGTATTTGTTGCTTGTGTAGTTGTATAAGAAGTATTGTTACTAAATCCTGTACTTCTACTTGTGTTAGTGTTTCTACTTGTAGTTACACTTGTATTAGAAGCTCTAGAAGTTGTTCTACTTGTATTTGTAGATTGTGTAGTATCATAACTTGTATTATTCGTAAATCCTGTGTTATCTACATATGCGGTTGCAGTATTATATACAGTAGTTCTAGAAGTATTTGTTGCCTGTGTGGTTGTATACGCTGTTTGGTTTGTAAACCCTGTAGACCTAGACGTACCAATTACAGTATCAAAACTTGTAACATATGTTGTAGTTGTATTGTAGTTGGTAGTGGTGCTACGTGCGGTATTAAAGGTGGTAGTAGTTGTATACGTTGTAGTAGTATCTTTACTTGTTTCAAATGTTGTTGTAGTTGTATACGCTGTTGTAGTATTAAATACTGTTGTAGTACCTTGTGTAGTTGTAAAGGTAGTTGTAGTATTGAATGTTGTAGTAGTTGTAAATAGAGTTGTAGTTGTAGTGGTTGTATTATATGTTGTAGTCGTATTATGAGTAGTGCTTCTACTTGTATTCGTAGCTCTATCCGTATCAAATGTTGTTACTCTATCTGTGTTATATGTTGTTGTTGTGTCACGAGTTGTATCAAATCCAGTAGTCGTATTAAACGCTGTTACCTGTACACCTGATATGGTAGTTCTAGCTGTTGCTGTATTTCTTGAAGTTTCATGAACGACAGAAAATGGCCCTTCTAGAGCGCCACTATCGTTTACGTATACTTCATTAACCCTTCGTATTGTGCCATTATCGTTGATGGCGAGAAAGGATATCTGACGTAATGTACCATTGTCATTAACATATATTGCCATTTTTTAACTCGAATAGACAAACCATACATGACCGTCACTCGTTCCTGAAGTATTTGTCGGCGCTGTAGTTGTAATTGTAAAAGGTAATCTATCTTTTCCAATAGTACCAGAGCCAATCTTTCCTGATGCAACTGTTCCTTGATAGTTTCTGCTAGAGTCTACTACCTGTGCACCGTCAATCTTGATACCTGCGTCTTCGATGTTAAAATCTAATTTTTGTCCCATTTTATACCTCTATTGTTGTTCTTATGAACTTGTATGCCATTGTGTCTCCACTTGCTGGCGTTACTCTTAATCTTACGTTACCCGCACTTACGTCTGCATCAAATGTTGCTTGTGCTCCATTGTCGAATATAGATGCGTACTGTGTTAAGTATACATCTGACCCATCATGGAATAGGAAAATTTCTAATGCTTGATAATCTGAATCTGTTGTGTTTTTAATCTGTACTACATATTTAGCAGTTCTAAATACAGTAGTTGCAAAACTATCTAGTGTAAATGTCGTTGTTGCAGATGAACTTCCTGTACCTACGTCCATACCAGCTACTTCGTCTATATGAAGTTTTTGTGGTGGAGAACCATCTTGAATACCAAGGCTACCGCCTACGTTCTGTACTGTTCCAGTATCCCCTAAGAATAAGTTTCCTGTGAAACCTATTGTACCTGACATAAACTTGCCTGATAAAGCTGAACTTATTAATTGTGTAGAAGTTACAGAGTTATTTGCAATCTCACTTGAACCAACAGCGTTTGCTGCTATTTTACTGGCGTCTATAGCATTGTCTTGAATCTTTGCAGTTGCTACTGAATTACCAGCTAATTGTGCTGTATTAATTAGAGCATCTTGTATAAAGTCAACACTATTAATTGCATTTGCAGCTAGTTGTGTTGCTGTGATAGAAGCGTTTGGTATTTTTGCAGAAGTAATAGCATTATCAGCTATCTCTACTGCTGTTATTGTACCATTTGGTATTTTAGCACCTGATACAGAGTTATCAGCTAATTTACCTACTGTTACTGCTCCTGTGCCTATTTGTTGTTCTGTTACTGCACCTGAAGCTATTTTGTTTACTGTTACGGAGTTAGAACCAAGTTTTGCTTCTGTTACAGAACCAGTTGATAAATGAGTAGCATCTATACTTCCTGTTACTAACTCTGCTGAATCTACTGAGTTATCAGCAATATGTCTGGATAGTACAGCGTCTGTTGCAAGTTTGGTAGCATCTATTGAGTTGTCAGCCATATTGCCTGTAGCAATAGTGTTGGCTGCTATTTTTCCTGTTGTGACCGAGGCGTCTGCTAGATGCTCGTTATCTATACTTCCTGCAATATAATGTTCTGAATTTATAACATCATCTGCTATTTTTGTGCCGTCTACTATGTCTGCGGCTAAATGTATTCTGTCTATGCTTCCTGTGACAAGTTCTGAACTGTCTACAGAGTTGGCGGCTAGTTCACTTGAACCTACAGCTCCAGCTGTTATTTTTGCTGCAGTTACTGAATTTGCTGCTATTCTAGGTTCTGTTACAGCATTAGCTGCTATATGTATAGTATCTATGCTTCCTGAAACAAGTTCTGAACTATCTACTGAATTTGCGGCAAGTTCTGAAGCACCTACTGCTCCAGCTGCTATATGTGATGCATCGATAACATCTGTACCAATCTTGTTAGCATTTATTGCGTTATTTGCAATGTTTGGGCCTGTAACTGTTAATCCTGCTATTTTAGCTCCAGTAACTGCGTCATCTGCTAAATGTATAGTGTCTATACTACCTGTTACTAACTCTGCTGAATCTACTGAGTTTGCTGCTAGTTCACTTGCTGTTATGCTTCCTGCGACTATCTTATTTGCATTTACTGTGTTATCTGCAATCGCACTCGCTGTTCCTGTTAAGTTACCTGTAACATTTCCTTCTAAGTCTGCTACTAGAGTTCCTTTTGTTATTGTTAGGTCGCCTGTGGAAGCACCAGTAAATGAACCAGTACCCATTTTAAATTTGTTTCCACTTTCATCAAATCCCATAAATGCATTATCATTGTCGCCTCTTTCCATAACGATACCCATATCATTTGATGGAACTCCTGTTGTTCCTGTACCAAGTTCTAGTACATGGTCAGCGATTGTTGTAGTGGTTGAATTAACTGTTGTTGTTGTACCGTTTACTGTTAAGTTTCCTGAAAGTGTAACATTTCCTGTGAATGTTTGACCACCTAATGCATCTGATTTAAGTTCAGAAGCTGATACTGCATTTGCTGATATTTCACTGTTACCAACTGAGTTTGCGGCTATCTTTGCTCCTGTTACAGCATTGCCTGCTATATGTATTGCATCAATAGAGCCAGAGATTAATTCTGCGCTGTCTACTGAATTGTCTGCTAGTTCGCTTGAACCAACAGCACCTGCATTGATGTGTTTTGCTAATATTTGGTCTGTTGCAATTTTTGCTGAAGTAACTTGGTTAGCTGCGATATGTATTGTGTCAATACTACCAGTTGCTATTTCTGAACTATCTATTGAGTTTTCAGCTATATGTGTTACATCTATAACACCTGTACCTATCTTTGCAGCAGTGATTGAGTTATTTCCTAAATGTATAGTATCTATACTACCTGTTACTAACTCTGCTGAATCTACTGAATTAGCTCCTAAGTGGTCTGCTGTTATTGTTGCTGTAGGTATATGTCTTGCAACGATTGAATTCTGTGCTATCTTAGTTCCGTCTACTGCGTTATCTGCAATATTGGCTAAGGCTATTGTATTGGCGGCTATTTTTGCGCCTGTTACTTGTAAGTTTCCTATATGTGCAGTATCTATACTACCATCTACAAGATGTTCTGAATCTATAGAGTCATCAGCGATTTTTGAGCCACTTACTGCATCCGCTCCTATTTTTCCACTAGTTACTGCTCCTGTACCTATTTTTGCTTCTGTTACTTGTGAAGCTCCAATATGTATAGTATCAATGCTACCTGATACAAGTTCAGAACTATCAATAGAGTTTGCAGCTATTTGTGTAGAACCTACACTATTAATTCCTACATTGGAACTATTTACTATTGCTTTCCAACCCATGTTACCATGTGCTGAACATTGGTAATACAATATTTGAGGAGTAGTGTCTGTAACGGCAATTTCTGTGTATGCACCTGAACTTCCTGCTGTTCCGTTATTTGTAACTCCTGTAGTATAAGCCGTTGTTTTATTGGCTTCTAAATAAAATCTGAAAGGATGGTTAGCGTTTGACGAGTCATCTTGCTTAAATTTATAGGTATTCCCGGGTTGTAATACTAATACTGGAGACTCTTTGCCTTCGAACTTATATCCTAGAGTGCTACCATTTCCGTAGTCACCGTGTGCGGAAGTTTTTGTAATAACCGTTACATCATATTCATAAGTTCCAAATTCTTGAATTGATTTTGCGTTCTTGTGTATTTCACTTGAAGTAACATTATCAGCAACTATTTTTGCTGTACTCACTGAATTTGTGCTTAGTTTTGCACCTGTTACTTGTAAAGCTCCAATATGTATAGTGTCAATACTACCTGTTACTAGTTCGCTAGAGTCTACTGAGTTTGCGCCAAGTTGTGTTGAAGTAATACTCCCATCAGCAATATGATGAGCAGTAACTGCATTTTGGGCAATCCTCGCTGTTGTTATTTGATTTTCAGCAATTTTAACTGTGGTTATAGCATTGTCAGCTACTTGTAATGTTTCGATTGCATTTGTGGCTATCTCTGAAGTATCTACTGAGTTTGCAGCTATTTCGTTGGAAGTGATAGCGTTAGCAGCTAGTTTGGCTGTTGTGACTTGTCCTGTTCCAATATGAATAGTATCAATAGAACCACTTACTAACTCACTTGAATCTACTGAGTTTGCAGCGATACCTGCATTTGTTACTGAATTATCTCCTACGCCTGTAACTGCTGTTGCTTGTAGCTGTGCAGCTCCAACAGAGTTTGTAGCAAGTTCTGAGGCGCTAATAGAATTAACTGCTATTTCAGAGGCACTAATAGCATTTGCAGCTATCTTTGATGCTACCACACTATTGTTTCCTATTGAATCTTGTTGTACTAAAAATTTACCGATTAGTGGCATTTTATGTTTGCTCCAAATAAGATAGAACTACGTCTATCGAGCTTGCCGTGTTTGACTGTACTTTAATTGCATCACCAGCTTCTAATACTACTTTTGCATCTCCACCGATTGGTGCGAGTGTTGAGCCTGCTGGTATTTCTATTCCATGAACTATACTGATGTGATTAGTTGTACTTGCGTCATAAAATTGAGCAGTAGCATTTATATCTGCGCCACCAACATTACATAGGTATAAACCTATAATCGTTGTTGTTGTTGAACTAGGGCAGGTATATACTGTAGATAAACTTGTTCCTATATCATTCCCTGTTGCTGTTTTAAATGCTGATGCCATAATCTTATCCTAATGCTATCGAGAAAGCTACTAGGTCATCTGTTGTTAATGCTCCTGGTACATGACTAGCTAAAGTTACTATTGAGCCGTCTGCTTTCTTTGTATAAATCTTTTGGTCAGCCACATTCATAGCAAGTTCATGTGTTTGTAAATCGCTTGACTGTGGCACAGATAATGCTGTTTCTGACCTTTTTGGTTTAATAACGTGAGCCATTCTTAGAAAGTACCTCCGTCTAATGTGTTAGTCCATGTTATTGTTCCGTTGTTTCCTACTTGTAATACTTGTCCTACAGAGTGTGTAGAGTCGTATGTTCCGATTGATAAAGAAGCAAAAGAGTTACCACCATTTGCACCATATAATAGTGTACCTTCTGGTAGTGCGGCTACTCCTTTTAATCTTGCTGTATCTGAATTAAGTTCTATTGTAGTATTATCTACATTTAGAGCTAAAGTATTTCCTGATTTTGATAAACCATTTCCTGCTGTAACACTACCAGCTCCTGAGAACTGAGTCATTGTTATGGTATCAGTACCAATAGAAGCTGAGCCAGTTATGTTTGAAAGTACAAAACCTGCATCTGCATCACTACCTTCTTCAACAAATGTAAACATACCACCAGTAACTTCTGCTGCACTGTCTGCATCTGTTGTTCTTGTAAGAACGTATGGGTTTCCAACATCACCTACTGTTGTTACAGAGTAGATACCGTTTTGTTTTCCGTCTGTCTGTGCTTTTACAAGTACTCTGTCTCCAGATGTTAAGTTAGTGCTATCTATAGAAACCGCACCATTACCACTTGCTGTAAGTGTTGCACCGACGCCACTAGTACCATTATTATAAGTTGCATTTAAATTACTCTGTGAGCTAACTCTTACTGAATCTTTGATATCTAGTGCTTGTTTTACAGAATCAACATATGCTTTAGTTGTAGCATCAGTTGCTTGTGCTGGAGTACCAATATTAGTTATTTTGTTACCGCCCATATCAACTGTTTGTGAGCCTGCAACTGTTAGTCCACCATCAAAGTCAGCTGATTGTGTGAATGTTGCTGTACCAGTAACTGTTACTGTATCTCCTGAATTATCTCCAAGAATAACATTACCGTCTGCTTTTAACTGTCCGTCTACCTCTAAGTTTGAAGAGAAAGTCGCATTATTAGTTACTGCTAATGTACCTGCGATTGCTGTATTACCTTCTCCGCTTGTTACTGTGAATTTGTTTGTGTTAATTGTTAAATTACCAGCAGCTGATATAGCTCCATTAGAAGATAAAGAATTAACTGTTGCAGAACTTGATACATCTAAAGTACCATTTAAATCTACGTTCTTGCCAAGTTCAATTTCTTCACTACCGTTTGTGGTAATTAATTTAATATAAGAAGTACCGCCTTCATTTATATCTAACGCTGCTGCATTATCATCTAAGATAGTGATTGAGTTAGATTGTGAGGCTAAAGATAAAGTACCTCCGTGAGTGACTGTTACTGTACCAGCTGCATTTAATCCTAATGCTCCTGCTGATGTAATTGTTATATTTCCGCTTGTTGTTGTTTTTAAAGTCAGTGCTGAAGCTGCGGTTGCTATAGTATTATTAGCCCCAGTAATTACTGTAGCACCAGTTTTTAACTGGTCTATTTTATTATCTGCGCCTGTAATAACTGCTGAACTTGCTGTAAGAGTACCAGCTGTGTGGTCTAACATTGCAACATACAAATCTCCACCGATTGTTGTTACTGCTGAACTACTAGGGTGACCTATAAATAGCTTTTTCGAATTAGAAGAATATGCTAATTCACCAGCACCTAATGAGGTAGGAGCAGCGGTGGAACTACTTCTTTTGATTTTAATGGTTTGTGCCATGATTATTTCCTATCGAGCTATTAAAAGCTCCCTGCGTCTACCGTGTCTGAGTCCGCTGAATTGTTACCTATCATTATAGGGACAAATTCAAAGTTTCCACTCGATGTTTCACGGTAAATCTTTAACTGATTATCATCAGTATCATAAAATAAATCTCCCTCAGCCAAGTCTGTTGTACTTGATGTAGGAGCTGTTGTTGAGACAAAGAATTGATTTGCTAGAAAGTTAAGTGCGCCTTCTACAGTCGTTTCACTTGCTAGTGTACCTACAGGATTAGAGAGACTAATTCCTGCGGCGTCGTCAGCTGTACCAGCAATTGCGTTAGATATTGTTAGAGTTGTACTTTGAGATGTAGCATTGATGCTTGTATTATTAGGAGTAATAGTTATCGTTGTTGCCATTATCTTGTTACATTTGGTGTAACTCTTGCTACACCCTCGATTAATCTAGTCATGCTTGAAGCTGATGAATTGAATAATTCTAAATCATAGTAATACTTTCCTGCTGCAACGTTTGCTGTTAAAGTATAAGGCATCGCCATTTTTATAGTTCCATTGGCGGCGTCTGTAACTGTACAGGTAAATGTTGCTGATAAAGTATCTGAAGTAGGAGTAGGTCTTAATTGTGCAGTTGCGGTGTGATTTGATAAGTTTATTGATGTGCCATCTTGGGCAATACTCAGCGACAAGGCAAAGTCTGCGCCCTGGTCGATAACTATATCATATTTTCCTGCTGCCATATTTGTACTCCTATATGCTAAATTATATCAAAAACTTGAGGTGGTGTCAAGAACTATTTTTGAGGGGTATATGCTTGACCTACGAGTTCGGGAATTTGTCTTTGACAGCTTTCCTAGCTAGATAAAATTGTCCAGTTTTTGCCGTGTCACCAAACTTGCCAGAATCAATATCGTGGTATAATTTATCTAATTGTTCTATTGCGTCAGTATAATACTTTTGTCTTTTTTCGTTTGCAGTATCTGTTGTTGTAATTGTTATATCTGTCATGATGCCCTCGCTGTTACTACTTCGAATCCATAATCAAAGTAGCCTACTTTTTTAAATATTATCTCAAATTGTCCTGGGTCGTTAAATGTTAAATTTAATGTCGTATCAGACATTGTTGTTTTTAAAACATCATCTATCCATACTTGAGTTCCTGTTGGTATTCCTGTAATAGATAATGGAGTTTCTAGTGCAGGAGAGTATGTACTAATTGTAGGATTAAAAGTTGATTTTAAAATAACTCCATCCTCATCATCATTTACATAGTATCTATTTGCATCTAGTACATCATCTTGTTCGACAGTTATATGACTAAGTCCTAACTCTGCTTGTTCTTGAATTATAGCAGAAGTAATTCCATTATCTACTGTCCAGTGAATAAATTTGTTTGAGTCGTAAAATACGTTCCATGTTTTCATAAACTTTCTCCATCTTTAAAGTTTTCTTCGTGAAATATAATTAAAGCATAATAAATTTTTTCATCATACCCTGTTGTTGTTTCAAAGAATCCGCCAAAATAATTATAATTTTTAGCGTATGTTTTATTAATTGCTTCTATTGAAATTGTGTTATTGTTACTTGCCGCGGTATTTGCAGCTACTTGATAATGTTTTCTAGTTACACTATTATTCGTATAAGCATTTATCATTTCGCTTTCCTCTTTCCAAGGAGTATAAGCAACAATTGCATCTGGTGTGGTTTTAGAATTTTGTCCTGTTACTAGTGAGGGAACACTTGAACCATACCAAACGCCTCCTACTACATCAACTCCATAAGTTGTGCCTGATGTATTTCTAAAAGTAACTACAAATTTAAAATCGCTTCTCCCACCTGTGTTTGCACCGGGCGTAAAGGTTAATCCCATTTTTGCTCTAAAAGATACAATATCTCCTTGGGTTGACCCTTGTCGGCTAAACTCAAGGTTGTTGATTGTAGTTGTGTTATTATAACTTGCAGGAATAGTTTGTGGTGCATCTACCCTAACATAATAACCATTATCTTGAACGCCTACAGCCCCTGTGCTATTTGCATTTTGATTTTGTAAATCAAAACCTAATTTTATATCTACTTGAATCCAGTTGTCTTTCTCTACATTATAGTAGTTTTCTGAGCTTCCCCCATATATTCCAGGGTCTGTAAATTGTGCATATTGTCCGAAGCTATGTGAAGTAGTTACCTCTAGTACATAATCTCTTCCCGCGTATGCTTGTTTTACTCTTGGACGCATTGCCATACTTCTATGAGCAGGTGCTTGATATTGATTACCATAACTTCCTCTAGAAAATCTTAGGGCATATGCAGGAACTCTTGTAGATGTTAAAACATCATGATTCTTCCCCCAGTTATGAGTTATATTTACTCCAGTATGTCCTCTATTTCCATTCCAATAACTAGTATTACTTGTTGTTAGTATTCCTTGATGTACTTCATATACTGAGAGTCCTCCGCCAATATGACCCCCTGAATCAAACGTAGTGCTTTCTAATCTTCCTTCATCTACTCCAATTACATTTGCTCCTGCATACGGACTTGCTGATGTACCACTTCCACTAGAAGTATTTATTCCAGATACAAAAGCTCCTCGTCCTCCCTCTGCTCCAATAACAATTGGAGTATTAGAATATGCTGTTTCTCCATAATCATTTAATCTTACTAAAGGTGCTTGTACTCCTCCTGGCGGCTGAGCACTTGAACCAAAGTAAGTTTGATAAGAACCTGTGCCTTGATATGTCCAATCATCTTCTACATATGTAGTGCCGTCTGGCATTGTTAGTGTTAAATTTGCAGAAGAATTAAAACTTACTGCATTTGCTAATCTTAGTACTGCCTTTACTATGTAGTAGCCACCTGAATGTATATAATCATATTCTACTTGTAATACATTTACAGTAGTTGTTCCATCACTGATTGTGGTTGGTGTTGTTCTTTTTCCTATTACTGCTCTATTTGCCATGATTAAAAAATTGCCAATGAATGTACTCTTGGTTCTAAACTGAATTTTACCGTTGCCGCTGATTCTAGTGTAAAACTATAGCTTGTAAATAAATTATCTGATGAAGAACTATAAGTTACTGAAGAAGTAGGTGACGAAACTAATGGGGTTGGTGCTACTGTGTATGGATTATAAAAAGATACTGTTTGTGTTTGATTATTTCCTGTAGTAGTAAGTGTACTAGTTATTGAAGGAATTGCAGCACTTGTTCCTATTACATCGGCATAGTTAGTAGCTAATTTTTGGTCATCTCCTCTATAGGCTATTCCTGCCACTCCATTATCTGTACCTAGTATTAAATCATCTATCTCGCAAGAATCAACATCATATCCAGGTCTTGATACATAAAGTCCCCCAGCATTAGAAAAACCTGCTGTGCTATTTGTAAACTTTCCTGATATTACTCTTTTCTTTCCTTTTGTAGGAGTATATGCATGTTGATAATTAGCTCCATCTGCATAATAAAGTTGATTCATATAGCCATAAGCACAAGGTAATCTTAAAACTTTAAAAGATAAGTCTTCACATAAATTTAGTGATTGTCTTACTACATTTGAAGTTCCGACTTCTATCCAAGGGCCTTGTCCTGTATAGAAAGAAGCTGCTCGAATAGGTTGAATTGAATCTTCTCTTGAAGCTATTTGTTCTGCTATAGCATTATTTGCAAATGTACTTAAAGCTCCTACTTGTGAAAATACTTTTCTAAATCCTTGTTTCTTTTCGTCATGAGTAATTAAAGGAATGTAATTTAAAAAATCAGTTCCTCTTTTGAAGTTTACCTCAGTACTTGCACTAGATTGAAATCCTTGTGCATAAATAACACCTCTTCTATCGCTTCTACTATCAAAGAGTAAATCCTTTTGTCCTACTTGGTCTACATTTGCATTTTGTTTTGCAACTTTTAATCCATATTCATTATAGTCTGCATAAAAAGTGCCGTTGTTAGGTAAATACTGACTACTTATATTATGACTTAAAACTATATCCCAAGTGTCTCCAAATGCAGCTTGATTTTTATGAGTCACTCTTACATTTGTACCTGCAATATTATTAGTTCCATCTATACTAATGTAAGCTCCCACTCTTATTGCTTCTGCATTTGAGACCTTATAATATCCTGTCGCACTCGAAGAAGCACGTCCATTTGCATCTACTGTATGTACTGTTGCTAGTTTACCTAGAGCTACTCTCTTTGTCATTAGTCTTCTATTAGTATCCTCTCGTTATCTCTATCTATTGTTATTTTACTTCCTACTGCTATTGTCTCTCCTGTGTCTACATCTCCTGATGTATTAAATGGTGAGTTTGCTATACTTCCTACATTTACCTGTGCTGAACTACCTCCGCCTGATAGCACTCCATTTGCTGCAAGTGTTATACCATTATTTCTTATAGATTTTGAGGCATCAAGTGGGTCTACACCTTCTTTTACTCTACTAAATTTAGTTCTAGAGTCTGAAGATAATACATCATATGTTTGATTGCTTCCTC
>VMHT01171556.1_pt1 | contig 60186 bp, 79 predicted proteins | sample 4693611 | NCBI WGS metagenome assembly VMHT01 (sample SAMN12280063, study PRJNA550983) | marine metagenome | isolation source: seawater sampled from same location over 5 years 0.02-0.2 micron viral filtrate | place: USA: collected off the coast of southern California halfway between the port... ...
AATGGAACAAGCGACGGAGTTGTACCTTTTTGTAAAATATACGATTCAACAATACTTGCCACTAATCAAGGATCTGTCAGACGAGGAGCTGCATCAGTTAATATCAACATTGATCACCCCGATTTCGATGAGTGGATTGAAATACGTGAACCTAAAGGAGACGTCAACAGACAATCACTTAACTTACATCAATGCGCGGTTATTGGCGATAAGTTTATGCGACGAATTGAATCTGGAGATAAAGAAGCTAGAAAACGTTGGGGAAAATTACTTCAAAAGCGTAAAGCTACTGGCGAACCTTACATCCTTTTTAAGGGGAATACAAATAAAAATAACCCACAAGCCTATAAAGACAACGGCTTAAAAGTTCATATGACAAACATATGTTCAGAGATTACATTACACACAGATGAAAACCACAGCTTTGTATGTTGTTTATCATCTTTAAATTTAGCAAAATATGAAGAGTGGAAAGGAACAAACCTTATATACGACGCCACGTGGTTTCTTGATGGCGTTATGGAGGAATTTATTCAACGAGCAAAAGGACTTAGAGGTTTTGAAAATGCCATTCGTTCTGCTACAAAAGGACGAGCGCTTGGGTTGGGTGTACTCGGATGGCACACGTATCTCCAAGAAAAGAGTATTCCTTTTGAAGGTCTGCTTGCTCAGTTTGAAACTAGGAAAATATTTTCGCAAATTAAAATCGAGTCTGAGCGTGCTAGTATGGATCTTGCTGAAGTTTATGGCGAACCTCTGTGGTGTGCTGGTAGTGGTTATCGTAATACTCACCTTAGGGCTATTGCTCCCACTGTTAGCAATTCAAAGCTTAGCGGAAACATTTCACCCGGAATAGAACCTTGGGCTGCAAATGTATTTACAGAGCAATCAGCTAAGGGAACGTTTATAAGAAAAAATCCTACATTATTAAAATTACTCAGAAAACTTAAAATTAATACAAATGAAACATGGGATAAAATTCTCGCGGATGGCGGTAGTGTTCAAGGTTTGGATGAGCTTAATGGGATTACTGTTGGATCACACGAAATCCCGGCGAAAGAAGTATTTAAGACGTTTAAGGAAATTAATCAATTAGAGTTAGTTAATCAAGCCGGTATACGACAACAATATATAGATCAATCAGTTAGTTTAAATCTTGCTTTTCCTGCGGTAGCAACGCCTAAATGGTTAAATAAAGTTCATTTTGAAGCTTGGAAAAAAGGAATTAAAACTTTGTATTATACTAGAACAGAATCAGTATTGCGCGGAGATATAGCTCAACAAGCAATGAGCGAAGATTGTTTAGCCTGTGATGGATAATTAAAAAAGGGAAAGCTTGACGGCCTTCCCTTTCTGATTACAGGAACTTTTGGGTATGGTACGCCCATTATATTTTTGTTCCTTATTTTTTACAAATACATTCTGCAATAGGACAGTTTTCTACATTTACAATTAATTTAGAAATTAACCAATTCCATTTACACATTAGCTTACACCAAAATGCCTGCATCCATAATCCTAATTTTACCAATAATTTTCCCATAGTTTTTATTTTTTATATATTACAATATTCGTTATAAGCATCAAAGCAAGGGCAAGACTTTGCCGCGAACTCGTTATGGCCATGTATAACAGCCTTTGGATGCATTTTTTTTAATGTTTTAAGCAACAATAACAAGCTTTCTTTTTGTTCTAATGTTCTAGTATCTTTTGCAATCCAATCGCCATCAGGGCCGCGTTCTGACTCTACGCCTCCAATATAACAAATTCCTATCGATCCTTTATTATGATTTTTAACGTGAGCACCTTTTTTATATATGCTACGACCGTACTCTATAGTGCCGTCTAGTAAAACCACATAATGATAGCCTATGCCTCGCCAGCCTCTTTTTAAATGCCATTTATTTATTTCAGCCGCATTTAAATTTCTACCTTCTTGCGTGGCAGAACAATGCACAATTATTTTATCTATACTACGCATTTCTTTTTAAATTAGAAGTTCTTTTGCCCATTCCAACTTTTTTCTTTTCAGCAACCGCTTTTTTTCTTTCGGCAGAGGACATTTCACTCCAGGTCTTAACTGTTTTACCGCTAACTCTTTTGCTAGGTCTGCATTTTTTTGTATTTTTATTTTTAGCAGATCCACATACATTGCCTTTTTCGTCTGTCCATTTTTCTTTAAACCATCGTTTAAGAGCTAAGCCTTCTTTGGTTTTTCTAACCTTATTAAATGGGGATTGATAAGCCATTATTTTTTCTTTTTACCTTTATTTTTGCGGCACTTTGCTATAGCCCCACTTGCATAAGCAGAAGGAAAAACATCATATTGAGCTTTTACCTTATGATAACACGCATCTTTAAGGGCTACAGGTGATCCTGCCATTTTTCTAAAATTTTCTGCTCTTTTAAGAGCTAAATCGTTTCCAGTTGGTTTACCTTCAACTCTATTTCTCATTTCATTCCAATCTTCAGAATGCATCATAGAGCTCCAGCAATGATTTATAGGTCCTTCCATTTTTTATAGTTTTATTTTTGGTAATTTTAAATCTAGTTTAATATTTAAATCTAAAAATTTTTTTGGATCGTCATCCTCTTCGTCTTTAATTCCAAGCTCGTATCCTTGCCATCCCATTAAAGAAAATATTCTTTGCCAAGTGGCTAACTCAGAATCAAAAGCATTAGCAATATTTTTGCCTTTTGTAAAAAGCCTATCCACTCCTACGTTTGTTGTTCCGGCTATTACTCTAGCGCCAGCCATATAAGCGGGATTCGTAATATCTGTAACGCCTTTCTTTTTAATTTCTTCTAAATCGTAATCAAGCGCAGCAAAGCCTGCTCTAATTTTTGATAGCTTAGAGTCAATAGGCGGAGAAACATTTATTATTTCGTAAGCTGTGCTCGCATAATCAGGACGTTTCTTTTTAGACTTTTCATAAAGTTTAATTGCCATATTTTTCAAAGTGCTGCCAGCTGCACCCCCAATTCCAAGCCCCCTTAAAAACCCGTCAAATGCGCCGTTAGCCGCTTTAAAAGATTTATTTTGTTTTAACTGAGCTTCTGCCTCTTTTTCTTTTATAGTTTTAACTTCTTCCTCATCTTCATCGCCAAAAAACATTGAAAACAATCCTTGTTGCATAAATGAAAATATTAAGTTTTGAACAAAACCATAATAAGTTATTTTCATTATATTTTCACGTTTACTTCCTCTTCCGTTTTTTAAATTTAATATTGCTTTTTTAGTAAGCCTAGCATACTGGGATGGAGTATTAGCAAATGCCAATATTAACCTACCAAGGTTGCCCGCTTGCTGCTGGCTAATTTTATCAGGGCGAGATGACTGCTGAGTATCTTCGGATATTTCAATAAAATCAACCATTGCTTTTTTATCCGCCTCTTCTTCTGTGTATATTTTATTTCCATCAGAATCAGTTTGATTTAAATAAGTGTTAAATCTATTTCTATAAAACGTTGCGCCTCCGGTTGCAATAGCAAAACTATCCCCATACTTTGTAAGCACAAAACCTTTTTCACCAACAAGACCAATAAAAGATCTAATTTTATTTGGCGATTTTGCCATCGCGGCTAATTCAGATTCTGTTACATTTAATTTTAATCCCGCTCTCCTATTAACAAGATAATCGGAATTTAAAATATCAATTACATCTCTCCAATATTGTTTTTGATTTGCAAAAGCCTTTGCTGCTGCCATGGGATTATTGTCTGTCCAATTTAAAAAGTTTATATTAGAAAGCTGCTGTAATACAGCCGATTTAGTATTTAAAGCCATAATAGCACTTACAGATCCATTTAAATAATCAAGCAAAGCATTTTCTATTCTACTATTGCTTGACTTTCTATTTCTACCTGTACGCATTCTTTCTAATATATTATTTAAAGCCTCAACATATTTTGGCCCGTAAACAGCTTCAAGTTTAGCCATGTTTTCTTTAGAAAAAGCTATATCAACATTTTCTTGCCATTCTTTTAAATAATCTTTTCTTCTAGTCTTTTCTAAATTTTGTTGAATATCATAAGATATATTACTAGACTCCCATCCTTTTTTAGGCGCGGGGTATTCCATTCCCTTCATTAAGCTTTTTATACCAAAAGCATATTTTAATAAATCAGCGTTAGTATTAACCGCTGAAACTAAATTTTTAATATCAGATTCATTTAGCCCTGGAATTGCCATGCCTTGAATATTCCATAAAAATACTCTAACCGCATCTTCATTTTTAAATTCCTCCCACGCCTTTTTATTTAAAATTTTGCTTAAAGGAGATTTTTTAAATACATTTTTTGAAGCACCTAATTGTTCCTCTATTTGAACTTTTAAAGCTTTAAAATCTTCAGCAGTCCTAAGACGCTCCTGGTTTATTTTATACTCAGCTTCGGAATAAGGGCGTATTATGGAGTTTTTAATAAATTCATATTGTTGCTCTCCTAATTTTCCTTTACCTAAAAGAGGATACATTAAGCCTACAAAATCTTCATGACTATACGGTATAAACCACGTGCCGCTTTTATCTCTACCTAATACTTTGCCACGTGCTGCAGATATTGTTTCTGACGCTGGAATATCCGATATATTTTCTATCATTTTATTAAATTCAAGATTTATATCATTTGAAAAATTAGCAGCTTCTGTTTTTTGTTTTTCTTCCTTTGCAGATTCTTTAACTGAATTTTGAAAGTTTTCTAAAACCTCTTTTATTTCTTTAGCATTGTCCAAAGATTTAGCTGATTCTATTAAATTACCGGTTAAAACAGGGAATGCCCTGGTTGTTGCTTGTCTTCCGTATTTAGAGTCATAAGATCTAGTTAACCTAATAACTAAATCTATATCCGAATACAAAATAGGCACGCCTAAATTATTAATATCTTGTCCTAAAGCAAATAATCCTTTATTACCAATGTTCATATAATATACTCCTTTGTTATTATATAGAGCATTTACAACATCTTGATTTGCTTTTATTGCAATATTTGTTTTTTCTAATAATCCTTTAGACCTTAAATATTCAAATACCGGTTTTGGAGCACGCAGCACGTTATTTTCAACTTGTATAGCATAACCGTTTTGATCAGCATACTTTTTAGCTTCTTCAAAATATTTATCAAGAGCCGGCTGTCTTTGTTTTAACGCGTCTTCTATTAATACTTTTGTTTATGGGTTTATATTTTTTAAAGTAAAACTGCTTATATCCCCTTGTTGCTTAACAGTAAAGCTTCCCATTTGCGCAAAATCATTTAATTTTAATTCAATAGGAATATTAACATTTTTAAATTTTAATAGGACATCGCCACCTATTTTAGGGTTTTTGCCTATTAAACTAACTTTCACTTCTTTGTTGCCACTAGCCTTTAAAACTCTTTTAACTAATTTTTCATAAGCTAACCCTCTGTTTTTTGCCTTAGCACTTTGGTACATTCCTACTTGCCAATATTTATCATCAAAATATCTTTTTACATATTGAGCAGCTTCTTGGTTTGATAATCCATCAATGTATTCATTAAAAGCGTTTTCGCCGTTTTCAGCTAAAATATCTAATGATTTTTCATATATTTTTTTAACTTCTGCTTTCTTTATAGACTCTTTAACATTACCTCTATCAATATCACTGGCTAAAGTTATCATAGCGTTATCAGCTAACATCAATTCCAAAAGGCCGGCTCTTTCTGCAATGGCCTGAGTCAATGGGCCGCCTATAACATTACCGCTTTCATCTGTTGTTAATAAATCATTTTGCAATATTTCTAAGCCTATTTCACTAGCAAGCTGAATAGCTAACGCTTTTTCGGGGTTTTGTTTGCGTTTTTTGCGCAAAGCACCATCTTCAAAATGATAATCAATAAACTCATTTTCCCCAATAAGTTTAGTAATATTAGGGTTTCTTTTTATAAATTCAGGACCTGAAGTTAAGCCTCTTCCCGCAGCGTCGTCTCTATCAATTTTTAATTTTTTGCCATTTTCATCTACCCAATCATATTTAAATCCTCCGTAAGAACTTCTAACTTTTTTTGGAGCGGTCCATTTTCCATTTATACGTTTTAATATACCTTTTCTAAAAATAGGATGTTTAGATAAATATGTTGTAGTGTAATTATTCAAAAGGTCTACTCTAAAATTTCTTAAAAAACCTTCATAACCGCCTTCATAGCTATTAAACCATTTTTTAGTTTGTTTATAAAAATTATCGCTTAAATCTTTTTTAATTTCTGCAATAAATGGTTTTACAGTTCTATTTGTAGATGTAGCATTATCAAAAAATTGTACATTTCTTTTAATTCTTTTATCAACTTCTTCTGTAATTTCATCTTTAAAAGATTTATCTCCAACCTTTTGATCGACTGGTAGCGCCTCTAAAAATGATGGTCCTTTTTTAAGTGAAGCTTCTTGCTCGGCTAATCTTTCTTCTGCAGTTATAAAATCTTCAGCAGTTTCTTCAGCCACAGCTTCTCTTACAGATCCAACCTCGCCCGCTGCAACATCTAATGATTTACTTGATAATGGCTGTTGCTTTTTATATTTGTTAAGAACATCGCCTTTACGAGCGGCCATTTGCCCGTTAATCCAGCCCATTAAGCTATTATTTTCTTCTGGGTTAAATCTCATTAAAGTACCAGTTAAGCCTTGCTTGACGTCTTCTATAAAGGTTTCAATAGGTTTTCCATAAACAGAATTACCTTCTATACCTCTTCTAATTAAGCCATCTAAAGCTGTGCCACCAATAATAGTCATATAAGAATTTGCAATTCCTCCGGAATCCCATTCTGCTTTTGTCATAACATAATTACCTTCGGCGTTTTTAGGGCCTACTAAATCGTCAATTTTTTTATTACGATCTTCGTTAACTTTTTTAGAATCTTTAACAAAAACAGAATTTTCAATATCAGAATCAGAAACCGTGTTTGCTAATTTTTTAAATGCTTTATTAAATTCTGTTTTATCAAAAGCTTTGTTATAATCTCTTATAAAATTAAATGTAGCTTTACCGTCTTTTAAATTTATATTTGTAACGCCAACAGATTGTAAAAAATTTCTTATATAATCTGTTATTTTAACAAATAAATCTTGATCTTTTTCATAAACTAAATCACCAGAAGCAATACTTTCTGATAATAACGTAAGTGTTTCTTCAAAAGTGTTTGCTACAGTTTGGGCTTCGGCTTTGTTAAAATTATCTATGTATTCATTATATTTATCCTGCGTTAAAGCTCCCTGGTCTAAAAATTGTTTAGCTTTTTTTCTTTTTTCATTTATTCTATCAAGCTTAGCGGAAGCTCTATCTTTATAACCCTGTAGATCTATTTTAAATCGTTCTCCGCCTTTTAAATCGCCTTTTGCAATTAATTCAGTAACATACACATCTAAATCTTTACCTATTTTAGATATAAGTTCTGGTTTTCCTTTTACGGTTGTATAAATTAATCGGTGCAAAAACTCATGTCTTCCGGTTTCTGTTACGTTTAATCTTCTAGCAGCAGCTTTATTTATTAATATATCCCCCGTGTTATCTACAAAAACACCTAATTTATTAATATCTTTTATTTGGTCTTCTGTATATATTTGTTCGCCATCAGAATTTACAAGAGTTCTTAAATAGCCCTGGAATTCATTATCTGTATTTGCTGCTTTTGTTTCACCTTGTAACCCTAGGGCTTCCATAGCTCTTTGCGCTTTTGTAATGTCTTGATTTATATATATGTCTGAAAGGTCTTGTCTAGCTTGATTAAGGCGTTCGTTTATAGGGCCATGAAAGGCTGGGTCTGTATTTTTCTTTTCAACTTCTAAATCTTGTATGTTTTGTAAAGCATTTGCTGCTTCCAAAGTTATAGAAGCATCAATGTCAGCAGGCATTTTATCTAATTGAGTATATATGGCCTTGGAATCTTTAAATACCTTTTTAGCGTCTTCTTGTGTAATCGAACCATTTAAAACCATTTTGTCTAAATTAGACTGCAATAATGTTAAATCAGAGCCTATGCTGTAAAAAGTTCTAATTTGATTTAAAGGATCTGGCTTAAAATTAGGCATTTTAACATTTGCAATACCTCCAGCAGTTAAAAAAGATAAAGCAGTGGTAACTTTAATGTCATTGGTTGTATATGTGTCTTTTAATACATCAAAACCTAATTCTTGGTTTATATTATCATTAATAATTTCATATTCGCCAAACTGCTGAACATTTTCTTGAAACACCTCTTTAGTTCCTTCTTCTGTAAATGTAACAGCTGTTTTAGGTAGTTTTTTTACTGAGTTTTCTATACTTTTTTGAATGGTATTAAAAAAGCCTTTGCGCCCTTCTGTTTTATAAGAATTTACAGCGCTTTTTATTCCAGCTTGTACTCCTGTTTTTCCAAAAATAGCTTCTGTTGCTTTAGTACGTGGATTTAATCGTGCGGTTAGCCCAAATAAAACAGAATATTGTAATGCAGCATCACTAGCTAGCTCATATGCAGCAGCGTCGCTAATTCCCGCATTTCGCATTTGTTTTAAAGTTTCTTCATATCCTAAGCTAGCACCATACATAGATTGAAAGGTTATTAAATCTATTGTGCTTTTTTTGATAGGTACTCTAAAATTAGGGACTCTTGTTCCGCCTATGGCAGAAGCTAATTGTCTTATTTTATTATATTCTGCTACAGTTTTAAAGCCATTAGCATAAGCCGCAGCCCTTGTTGCTGCAGCAGAAGTGACTCCTCCTAATCCTTTTGTGCCTATAATTTGAAATGTTATTCCACCGGTAACTTGCCCCGCCTGAAGAGCCATGCCTCTAGCATCCCAGTCAGACGCAACCTCTTCGCTGTTATCAAGTAGCCCACTTATCTGTTGATATTCCAAAGGAGACGTAGTATAGCCAATATTATAGCCCACGGTTGTATTATATATTTGACCATCATCCTCATTTTTTATATATTCAATACCATTAAGATCTATTTTTTTACCCTCAACCCTTGCGTATGACATGCTTGCATCCGCTAATTGTTTCTCCTCTTGTTGAATACGTATTTCATCAGCTGCATTTTCAAACCCTAAAGCATCAGAAATAGTGGCAACTGTGCCGGCTATTTCATTTTGAAAACCGCTTACAAAATTTTTAACAAAACCAAGCCCGCCTTTTGCTGCGGCTTTTACTTTGCCTTGCGATTCTAATTTTTCAACCTCGTCCATTTTAGCAGCTCGATACTCTCTATCTTTTGCTGTTAAAACTGGAAATTGCAAATCATAATAAGTCCCAAATTTCCTAGGGTCTATAATGTTTTGATTACCATTTTCTATTATTTTAGCGTTCTTTTCTAGCTCATCGTCGTCTAAATTATCCTCATTTGAAAATATATAATTTAATGCTTGCTTTTCTCTTGATCTTTTATTTTTATCCTGCACATAAAGATTGAGCATTTTTTTAAGGGCTCTTTCTTTTGCAATATCTAATTTGTTTTGGTTTTCAAGTTGAACAGAAGAATCAAAATTAAAAGGATTATCACTAATGTCTGCAGAATAAAATCCGCTTTCTATTTTTTTTATATAGTCTTGATATAAGCCTTTTTCTTTTATAAATCCATCAAAATCTTTAATATCAATTTGTAATGTTTGTAAATTATTAATACCAAAATTATCTTCTACAAATGTACTTTCATTGTCGCCAAAATAATAATATGGAGTATCAATATCTAAATCTTTATATTTAAGTTTAGCTTTTGATTTATCTAATAAGCTAAAATTGTCCCAAGGCTTTATTTCTGAATATTTATAATCTTCAGGAGTTGCCCCACCAAAGTCTACTCCTTCATAAAAATCTAAATGGCTTTTTTCTCCTTGATTTATTAAATAATGGTTAGGCTTTACAAAGCCTTTACCTCTTTTTTCAAGCTCACTTTCCGGTGTTGTGGATAATACTGACTCCACAAAACCATCTCCCAATAATGATTCCGATTCTGGTGCATCCTCTTGTTCCGTCGATACATCTGCACCCGGTACACCGACTTGTTTCTTTACTAGTTCTAATGGCTTTTCGCCATAGGCTTGCTTAAACTCCACAGACTCTTCGACAGGCTGGTTGTTGTTTGCAATAAATTCATCTACTAGTTTTTTTATTTCTTCTTGCGACAGGCCTTGGGCTACAAGACTGTCAATGTACTCTTCTAACTCCATAAAATTTAATTATTTTTATTTTCTAATTTGTACGCTATTAAAGCGTCAGAATCCGTTGCCTCAGGATTATTTGCTTTGTAATTATCAACCCAATTTTTCTTTTTTGCTTCTTCTCTTCTTTCTACTGTATTCAAATGACCTTTTATAGCTTTTAATTGAGAAGAGGTGCCATCATTTAATTTAAACAACAAAGATTGAATTAATTTAAAATCATCTGCTTTATATGGCTTACGTGGATTTTTAGTGTTATAAACAGCATCAAGATCAATAGAATTTTCATTAGCAACTCTTTGTGCAGCTTCGTTTGTATCTTCCTGGCTTAATTTGCCTGCTAATATTAATAATTCTTTACCCCCAACATAACTATTAACAGGATCTTTAGAGTTTAATAAATCCATTAAATCCTCGGCTGTAGATATTTCATCCATTTCAGCAATTGTTTCATTGTATGGTACCATTCCTTGTACTATATTTTCAGCCGTGCTTTGTCCATAACCAAATTCTGTTTTTAATTGACCTACTTCTGTTATTATTTTTGGAGTTTTGCTTGAGGTTTTTACAATATTTTTAACACCTCCTGATTTATAAAAATTACCATTTTCATCAATAGCTAACTTCATTATCCCCGCCGCAGCTTCTTTGTATTCTCTAGCAAGCTCTGCTTTATGATCAATGCCTTTGTCCGCATACCATTCTTCAAAAGGCATAGTTGAACCATTTTTAAAAGTATAATTCCAAAGAGTTTTTAAATTATGTTGTATTTCTTCTGATGTTCCGCTTAAATCTGCGGCAACTTGTGCCTTAATTTTTGCATCAATTTTTTGTTGAGCATCATCTGATAAGTATTGCGTTTGGAAAGTGCGTTTGCCATCATCCATTTTTGTTTGGATTTGTTTTGATGCATCTAATAAGGCAGCATTAAAAACGCCCTCTGTAGTAATATTTATATCATTTAATAAATTTGTAGCAATTACATTTTGTTTTGGTATTTTAGCTGTTGCTCTTGTTTTATTAACCGCCATCGCACTTAATTCATCAACAGTTTTACTAGCCACAACCTCACCACTTTTATTTTTAAAACGAATTTCTATTTTATCATCTTTGTTTTTAACGGTTTCTCTGATATAATCATTATTAGTACCAGACATAGACGTCCACCATATATAATCCTCGTTTGCATTATTTGGCGAAGGAGAAACAAAAGTCCAATCAGTACCAAAAGTTCCGTTTTCTTCCGATTGTACGTACCCTAAAACTCCTTGAACATATTTACCAACTTCAGAATATTTATTTATGGTGTCATCAAAATTAGAAATAGCATTATAGGCGTTATCCTTTTCTCCCTGGGTCATATTAACCGCATTAGTTCTTAATTGTAGGTTTGCGTTTTTCATTGCTTCGCCTGAATTAAGAATTTCTGTATTAATTTCACCAACTCTTAAAAGAGGATCAACTTTATTGTAGCCTTCTTTTTCAGATTGTAAAGAAGCTAAATTTATATCCACTTCTAATTGAGAATCGCGCTCTTTCCGAAGTCTATCTTTTTCTTCTTTTTCTTTTTTATATTTAGCCCACTGACTAACTTGGCTGCCAATGTTTTCAGCTAACTGACCCCAAACTTCAGCGGAGCGATCTATTATTATTCTTGGATTTTCGTATGCGCCCATAATTATTTTTTATATTTATCCATTTGTAAACCAGTTAGAAGGAGCGGCGGCGTTTGAGCCATTCGGTCCAGCCCCCATACCGCTCGTTGCTATATTCGTTAAACCTGCAATACCGCTTGCAATTGCACCGTCTCTTGCTGCTTTTGACGCAGCCTGCTGCGCCTGATAGCCCTGCGATAAACCAGCCAATCTATTAAGTTTTTGATTATCTCGTTGTTCTTGTGTTTCAAATTCAAATATATTTCCTTGCGCATCAGCGTTTTGCATTCTAATAGCTTCTGACATTTGAATACCTTGTAACCTTTGCTGCTCAGAAATTCTTTTATCTTGCAGCTGCATTTCACCTTGAGCTCTTAATCTTTCATTATCAGCCTCTTGTTTTTCAATAGTTGCTGAAACGCCTTTTTTAGATCTTGCTGCTGCTTGGGCTAAAGCGGTTGCGCCTCCAGCACTTGCGCCAGTAGCTCTTAAAGTGTCTAGCGTATTAGCTAAAGCAATATCTGTTTCTTCTGCTTGAATTTCAGCGGCCTTAGTGGCTACGCCTAAATTTGCATAAGCATTGCTCATCATACCGCTTAAATCTTGCGCAATATTACTTACATTTTGAAAACCTGCATAAGGATCTATAATATCTTGCCTAGTGGCTTCTAGCTCCGCTATAGCTCTATTAGCATTATTCATTTTTCCTTGTGCGTCTTTTGCTTGCTGATTAGCAGAATATGCTCCATATGCACCAGAAGCTATAGTACCAACAACGGCAATACCTATTACACCCATTCTTTCAATTTTTTAATTTTATTTTGCTTTAATGCAAATTTTTCAAAATTATCATATTTATCAAAAGTTACATTATCAACTATTTTGTCTATATCTTTTGTATTTTTTAAATCAGGAAAAACATTTATAAAAATGCTATCTTCCATAACATATGCAATTCTTTTAGTGCCAGCTAGAGATGTGCCCCAAGCAGGCGCACAAATCTCTTTATTGCCCTCAGGAGTACCCATTAGCAATTTACCCTTCATTAAAAACCATGCATGGTCATATTTATGTATTTTACCAATTAAAACATTGCCTTTTTGTGCATGCATTTCTCTTGTTAAAATGCCTTCAGCAAAGGTGTGCTTTAAAGGAGCAATTGTTTCACTTTCTTTACCAATTAAAACTTGATCTGAGTTTAAAGATACAATATAATCTTGTAATTTTTCTAATTGTAAAGTAAATTCTTTTTCTAATTTAATTAAATTTGATTTCATTAATATCCATTAATTGGGTTATATTCCGAAGAAACAGCAAATAATTCTTTTTCACCTCCAGCATCTGTAGCGGCATCCGTGCTCATAGTAACGGTTATAAAATAACCTTTTAATCCTAAAGTTGGTTGTGCAAATGCAGGATTTAAGTTTACTAAAACTTGCCCAGGAGTTGAAGTTGTTTTAAAGCTTTTTTGCAGCGGAGCTACATATTTGTTTTCTTTAATATCAAACCCAGCATGGTATATAGGATATTGACTAGCGCTGGCGCCCGTATTAGGAGTAGGAGCAGAGTCATAAGATCCTTCTAAATAGCTTAACACTTTTTTGGCTCTATCCGCAAATGAAGTAGCATTTGGTTGACCCGGTATAACAGATTGCACACCTTGACTACCGCTAAAAGCATTGGCCATTTCCCAACCATTTGAACCTTCATAAGCTATTGTTTTAAACACTTTTTGAGTTGAAGGGCCGGGGTTAAATATAAAAGTTATAGAAGACTTTTGCATGGACGTTCCGTAATAACTTCCTCTTGATGTGGTGTTTGCATAATGCTGATACAAACCTGTATTTGCACCGCTTCCGCCTGTTGAAAAGAATTTACTCTTTAAACTAAACATAAATTCTGGAACATAACTATGAAAGCTAACCCATCCTTGCACCAATTCATCGTAAACTAATGTGTAATTATTTGTTAAATTTTGAATTGATACAGTATAATTTTTATTATGTATATCCCAGCCTCCAATAATAAAATTATTTGATCCATTTTGACCTAATTTATCTCTAAACCAATCTTTCATTCCGTAAGATGATATTTCTGTAATACCATCTTGCGACAATCTTAATATAGCAGACCTATCTTTATCTGCAAAATATTTTCTATAACCATAAACAGCAAAGCTTTCGGGGTTTTGTGATATGCCATATTCACCTGCGTAAGATTGTATTTGTCCAATTACAACATTACTGGTAGTGGTCACGGCCTCCCCCTCTGCGGTATAAACAGCGTCTTTATCTATTAACGCTCTATGCACTTTGCTCTCCTGAAATACCGTTAAATTTGTGTCTTCTGAATATAATTTTTGTATACCTCCATAATCCGGGTCTACAGCTTTTGTAATATCTTCAGCTACAGAAAATACGTTAGTTTGATTTACTGTTGTCCTTGAGTTGTAAATTCCAGAATATATTATAGAACTTGGTAAAATTCTTTGTGAGTCATCTTTTAAAGTCGTGTATGCTCTGGAGCCATTGCCTACAGCAACATTGTTAAATCCACCCTTTATTCTGGATTCTTCAATATACCAGCTTTTAGCGAAATTTGTAGGATCGCTAAAATCTTTCTTTTTTAACCAAAAAGAATTATAATATTGTATACCTAATGTAGTTGCCATATTTAATTATTACTTATAAAATTAGTTAATTACTGAGCTATGTATGGAAAATTAGTGCCATCTTGCCCTTGTACAAATGGAGGAACCGTATACTGAACATATAATAGATCATTTGCCTGCGTAGGGGATATAGGTAAATTGGTTGCTAAATTCTGAGCATGTGCTAAAAATATAGATTCCCCCGACTGGCCCGCGCCTCCCGCAAGAGTGTTCGTTGTTATTTCAATTTGAACATTAGATAAAATACATCCAGAAAAATCATAAGCAGTCCCGCTTGTTGTTGTTCCAACCATTCCAGGTACAACGCCTTCTGCTAACATTTCTGAAGTTGGATTAAATACATCCAATGCTCCTAGCACTAGATACTTTTCAGGAGCAGCAGCAAGATCTGAATCAAAAAATGTATTGCCGTTTGGAATACTTCCAGTTGTCACCGCGGCTTTGCCTTCTATTCTGCCAGTAGCGCCTGTATTTGCTGCTTTGTATGCTATAGCGCCTATAATTTTAACTTGATCTGTCCAATTGCAAACTAAACCACGTTTTACAGCCCCATCAAAATTGCCCGGATTAGCTACTCCCGGAGCGGTTAAGCTCCAAATATTACCATCAAAAGCTACAGTGTTTCCTGGAAGACCCCCAACTACTTTATTATTTAATTTTTGTTGCTGAGGATTGTCGTTAGGCACATCAAGTCCACCATAATTGCCTTGATTAGAATATGGAGACCATGTAACAAACCCATCATATCTCAGTAATCCTGGAACCCATTGTACTTTACAAGTGTTAGATAAACCCCCTGGGTCCGTAACTTGTATTGTTAATTCATAAAATGCACCAGCAACCATTGGGCCATACTCATTCGTTCTTCTAAATATAGGATATGTAACCGCGCCATTTAAATTTTGTACTGTGTAAGCTGTAGAATATATAAAAGGAATATAAAACTCATCGTTCTGAGTAGGGTCGTTAAGTATTATTTCAGTAGCAACGCTATTAAATACATAAGTTCCAGCTATAATTTCTACAGTATTTCCTATATGTCTTTTTTCATTATTAACACTTCCGTTAGTGGCTACTAATCTATCATTTATAACATTGTTTGCTGATCCGGCTCCCATAATAAATTGCTGGTCTGCAGTTACTCCTGTTAAAATAAATAATTCTGTAGGATCAGAATTAGAGCTATGTATATTTTGCAAAAACCCTGGGGGCTTATTTACGAGAGTAGATTCTGTATTTAAAGTAACAGTTTCGCCTGTAGAAGACGTAAACTCCATTACGAATAAATAATAATCCGTGAACTGTGAATCTTCTAAGTAAGCCTGTGCAATGTTTAATTGCATTTTGTAAGAACCATTGCTTTGTTGTACTAAAGAAAATTCATTTGTTCCGCCAGGAACTGTGGCTCTATTTACCGAGTAATTTAAATTTCCATTTAAATCGTATGAAAAAACCTGTATTAATTCTCCCGTTGTATTAGCTATATTACCATTTGAATTAGTTGGGAAAAATGCTGTACTAACAGGTGTTCCTGGAGCATCATCCTCTTCTATAGCAAATGTAAAAGTAGATAAACCAGTTGGCAATGGAGACGTAGATGAACTTAATACCGCGTTATTTAAATCTGATATTAATCCAGATGTAGATGTTTCCCAATATATATCTAATACAGATTCAACAGGGGCGGTTTCATAAATAGCCAAATACATTGAGTTAGGATATGTTCTATTTGGATTGTTTGTAAATTCGTTTTCTGTTTCTCCTATAGGGTTAACAGTATTTATTCTAGCTACTAAAGGATTTATATTTGTATATTTTCTTAAAGATCCACTAACATTACCTGACGCATCAAGGCTTTCTTCGTTATATTGAACGGCAAAACCTGGGTATAAGCATAGCCCGTTTAAAAACCCAGTGTCCGTTGTTGTGTAGTCCGCATCACCAAACAGCTCCCTTTGAGCGCCAATCAAAGTTACCGTGTCTGGCACTGGTGCTGGAAAATATTGTTGATTTATTATTGATGCAGTTTGAGTTCCTGTTAGATTTGTTACTCTACCATATAATCTAACACTACTATTAAATTCTGTTTGAACAGGGCCAACTTCTTTTAAATCTCTTGGTATTTTATTTATGTTATCATTAATTAATACCATGTGGCCTGTTTGATTTCTTTCGTCGTCGAAATCATTTATAGGATATCCATTAATAATGCCCGGTAAATAAACATTATAATAATCTGTTTGCTTTTGCTGCACCACTATTCTATAAGAATAATATCCTAATTCATTTATGTCATAAACAGCATTTCCTTTATTTCCAGAAACATTAATAGTTGTGCTAGTATATTCAAATAAATATTCATCAGAAACTCTTTCAGTCGTTGTTAAAGTAACAACGCCATTGTTGTCTATTGTTGCTGAAACTATCCCTATGTAATCATTATAATACCCCCTTAAATATTTACTGGTATTAAAATAATCAGAATACGTAGTTGCCCAATTAGTAAATAGTTCGTCTAGTTTATATACGTAAGTTTCGTTTGCATTTATGCTATCAAATCTAAAATATTTCTCAGGCGGTTGAAAATTAATTATATCAGAAAATTCAGTAACCCAATACTTTCCTTTTGCATAAGCGCCCGGATAACCTGCTATGCCCGCAAAGTTTCTGTCTTCTGCAATAAGGTCATTTACTTTTATTTTTAACTGATCACCATCCCATGCGTTTACTGTGGGTAAAAAGTTAGGTGATTTATAATTATGAAATAAATTTGAACCTTTTTGAAATTCACCAAATTCATTTAAAAGATTGTCATATTTAGATAAAATAACATCAGACTGTCTTCCCCATTTATCTGCTAAAACTATACCAACTTTATAATTTCTATTTTGTTTTATATTGTGGTTAGGGTATTCTGTTGTTTCTTGTAAATTTTTTTCACTAGCAGATATTTCATAGTCTAAATCATACAAGCTAGCATGATTAGCCACAAAATTTGCATACATTATTCTATTGCCAGCTGTTTCCTGCGCTAAAGCTCTAATAGGCACTTCGTCATAAACTCTAACTACTTCTTTTTCTGGTAAAGTTTTATATGGCTTAGTAGATTCATAGTCGTATTTATAGCATGGCACGGGTGAATAATCCCAAGAAAATGTATCACCATTAGTATAAGTTACAGCACCAGCCATAGTAATTTCATATTGAGGAGGTGTAGTTGTTGGGTTATATTCAACTGCTAATACTAGAACCGGTGGAGTGAGTGCCACTCCATTTATTTCTTCTAAATAATAGCCTGGAATTATACCATTTAATAAATCTGTAGTAACAATTTTAGTGTTTGTAATTGTTCCAATAGCAGTTGTTGTAGTTGTTCTAGGCGTATATAATACATCAAAAGTGTCATCAACAGGTATACTTTCTACAACTTTATAAACAACGCCATCAGACTCCTTAACAATAATATCTATTTCAATTATTTTATAATTTTTATATAGACTGCCAGAAGGTAATTCAATATTTAAAACTAAATTATTAATATTGTTTTGCATGAATTCAATAATAGTAGACCTAAAAGCTGCATCTTCATCTCCTTCTAAAAAATAACCTTTTTGATTTGGCACAAAAGCCGCTTGAGTAAATGGCGCTATTAATGAATATTCATTATCATCAAATCTAAATCTATAACTAAAAGTTAAAAATTTATCTTGCATATATGCCGGATCTCCGTTCCAACCTTGGTAATTATCATCTCTTATACATCTTACATAATAACCAGGTGTACCCGTAGCTGGTATTGCTTGTTTAACAATATTATTATTAGTACCTGATACTAACACCTCTTCCGCAGGGCTGCCCGCAGTATATGCCCAATATTTAACAGCATTGCCAGGGTTTGGCGCTGTTCCACTACCACCTATTTTTAAAAATCCTGTAAGCCCGCTTCCACCTACACCATCTGCATATCCACCTGGCCTAGAGTTAAAAAATACATTTGTATCAAAATTTCCTTGCTCCCCTTCAGCCCATGTGCCAGCTACATAAAAGGCTGGCCAGTTATTGGCTCCTTGTTGGTTTATAACTGGACTTGAATTTGTACTTTTAATTCTATCAGCATTAGCAATGCCTCCAACTCCACTTATCAACGTTGCCCAATCATTTATTTTAGCAACTCTATAACCATTTGGGGCAAGTCTTGCGTGTGTAGCGGCTTCCTTGTTATAAAGCTTACCATAAACTTCGCCATTAGCTGGATTAAAATCGTAATAGCACCATGCAGGCGTATTACTTGCATCATAACTTTGCCATTCGCTTAAATCCGTAGCTTCTACAATAGCCGTGCCATCGTTCAATTTATCAACATTTAAATTAGCAGTAGTCCATTGAAGTACGCCTATTAGCACCGTGGGCAAATCAGCGGCGTTAGACATTGTAGACGGTTTTATTGCAGCCGTTGAAGATAAATCTACTAGCCTAGGCGCTTTATAAGGAGCAAATTTTGCCACAGATATATGTTGCTCGTTTGTATAATAATTAGGATTACCTATAGCTGTTTGTACATTTAGCTTTCTTGGTTGATTATTATTATCTGTCCAAAAAAGTAAATCTTCTATTAGTGTTATGCCGTAAACTCTTTTGTTTTTATCAAAATTAAGATAAGATCCCTGAGTTAATATGTCAATAGCGCTTGTTTGATTATTATACTTTACTATAAAATTATTAGTATTATTTGTTAAAAACAAATATATATCGCTTTTATCTTGATCAGCGAGTATGCCTATAGATACTAAACCCGATACACCCAGCTCGCTTTGAAAACTAAAAACTTGAACATTACCAAGTACATTTTGAACAGTACCTACGTCTGAATTTTCCGACTGGCTTATTTGTATATTTTGTGCGTCTCTATATTCCCCTTGCGGCAATAGGCGATCATCTAAGTCCTTATTCATTTTGGACTTTATAAAAGCATTGGTTATTTTAGCCATATATTAATCTTTTACTTTTCCGTCTGGTAAATATTTTTTTAATCTATCTAATATTTTAGTGCTAGTGTTTTTAGAAAACAAAGATCCAAGTGAACCTACAAAATTATTAGCAGCATCTTCTACCGATTCTAAAACAGGTCTACCTTCTTTAATATTTTGAGCTTCATGAACAAGACCACCTATATTAGACCCAATAACTCCTATTGCTGCTCTTGTAGGATAAGGTAAAAATTTAATTTTATCCTGTATAGATCTTGATAATTGATCTCCACCCATATAGTGCCTTGCAGTATCGCCATATTCAAAACTATTTTGCTCCTCCATAAGCCCGTCTTTGTCAGGTTTAATGCTCAAATATTCATTAGTTCTTTGCCTAGCTTTTTCTTCGGGAAAACCTAAAACCTCATCAGCTTTATATTCTATATTTGAAAGAACATTAGATTGGTTTTTTGGCGGGTCTTCTTGTTTAAGAGGATTTTTACCTGAAAATTTTTTAGAAAAATTCATGTGTTAGCTTTTTATCCATTTAGATTTGCCCCTCATAACCTGGACTATTTCATCAAGTTTAATATTAGATAGTCTAATTTTAGCATTTCTTAATTTTGCGCTTCGTTCTCTTCTTAATCTTTGCACAACGTACTCTGGTTGATTAGCTCGTGTAGATACAATAGAATACAATATGGCTGAGTATAAGGCGTCTTCAGCAAGCTTTGGGACCTTTGTATCTAAATCATAAGCAAGGCCATCAGAAATGTATTCTAAAACAATTATTTTATTCGCTAAATTGCTTGAAAAAGTCATTTTACCATCTCTATGGTCTAAGCTAAACCACCCGTTTACTTGAGAATATTGAGGGTCTAGCCCGTATAATTCACCGGTACCCCAAGATCCGTAAGGACCAAATCCATAAGCCGTATAACCCCATTCAGCCCAGTCATTGGCCCATTCGGAATTCAAAAGGCTAGTATTGTTTTCTGCCCATCTTTCTTTAGTTATAGAAGTTCCCTCCGTGTTTTCACCAAAGTTATCTTGAGTAGGCAGTCCATTGCTGTCTTGCAGTGGTGTTTCTGTTGGTGTTATTGTAAGATTGTTTGCTGGATATATAGGTCTTTTTACACCCTGGTTGTCAATGCAGGAAACTTTAACGTAATTTACATAGTCTTGCGGTATTACTACACTTAAGCTAGGCGGTATTGTTAATTCAGCTGACTTAATGCTTTTTAAAGTATCATAGCTAAATTCTTGTAAATTTCTTTTAGCAAAAAATAATACATCCGATTTTTTTGCTGTTTGTATAATTTTGCCATCACCAATATAACCTACCATAAAGTTATCTATAGCGTCGCCTAATTTTATGTATTCATAATCACCATAGCCCTGTTCAACCGCTTCGCCAAAAGCTTTTTCGGGATTTGTTGTGCCATAATTTCCGCCTGTTAAAGTTTTTAATTGAACAACAACAAATGTTCCAGCAGTTATTGTGGCAGTAGGATATATGGTATTGTTATTAACATCGTAATCTAAAACAAATTCAGACCAATCGCCAGGCAAGCCAGTAGTGCTAGTATATATTTTAAAATTATTTAAAGCATAGTAATCATTATTTGGATTCCATGCGTTTCTATTTTTAAAAACTAAATCTACATCAAAAGTTGCTGGAAATGATTCTCCACTCTGCCCTGTAGCTACAAATTGCTGAGCGCCTTGATAGTATTGTTGGTTAGTTTGTGTAATTGAGGACATTTATTAACTTTTTAAATTTACTTTATTTTGTTGTATTTCATTCATAGCCGCCTGTATAATATTACCGTCACTTATAATCATACCACAATATTTTAAAATATTAAGTATAATATTGGTTTGTTCAGAAATATCTAACTGAAAATTTAAACTACCATTAGGATTTGATGAACTATACAAAACATTGTTATAAGAAAATTGGCCTACTGAGCCAATAGAGTATCCCCAATAAACATTTGAGGGAGTGCTTAATATGTTGCATAGTAAAGTATCAGGCTTAGGAAAAACCTTTAGGGAAGATGTTTTATCTAAAGTTACAGAGTCTGTTTGACTTGAAATATAAAAAAGCGGATAGCTTTTTGTAGGAGCAGTAAGCTTAGATCTTGTTATTAAATTATAATCCTTTATTGTAGTTAACTCGGCTACTGAGTTTATGTTTGGGTTTTGTTGATTTAATGTATAATTAGCTATTACATCGCCAATTTTATATACATCCTCCGTAGTTACCCAAATATCATTTGCAGTATCATATGTAAAAGTTACTTCTTTTTGAAAAGGATATAACTTGTATTCTATATCTTTAACTGGATTAAAAAATTCTGAATTATTTTGTGCATTAATTTGATCTTTACGCACTAATTGATTGGCGTCTGAAAAATAGTCTTCAAATATTTCTAATTGCACCTGTGTTGCAAGTTTGTTAAACTCTTCAGGTGTTATATATCCTCTTTGCTCTTTATTAAGTAGATACAAGACTGTTTGATATACTGTATTTACGTTTACCGCCATTTTATATTTTTATTATAATACACCAGGGCGCTGCGGTAAGCAACACCCTAATATATTATTATTACGTATTATTTTAGTTTTTTCTCTATAGATTTAAAAACTTGTACGCCTTCGTCGGTTTTAAAGAATGCAGCCATAGCTGAATATGGATTTTCATCAAATGGTACCGTCATTAACTTTGCCCCATTAGATGCCCAAGTAAAAGTTCTTTGATCCTGAGATAAGCTAATAATTCCATTTTCAGCTGCCATAATAGCAGTGTTTCTTAATTGAACATTTTCATCAGATGCTAACTGTAAAAATAAATATGGACTCTTTCTAGCAAAAAGAAGTAAATCTCTTTTTAATTCTTTAGAGCCCATAGAAGAAACTTTAGATCCTAGCTCTACTCTTAATATAGCCTCTGCCTGATCAATGTCCATGTCTCTAGCAATATTTAAAGCGTCAATTTGAACGTCTAAAATTTCTAAATCATCTTTTGCGACTTCAACTGCACTAAATTCGTCGTACAATTTACCCTTTAATGGGTGATATAAAGAAAGCAATTTTTGTAAGTTTTGTTTTTCTTTTGGAACAAATAGATCGCCATTTTTAAACATAACGTGACCCAATGTTACTTCCCCTTTTTGTTCATCAACTATAGGAGATGATTGATTTGTTGCATACCTAAGCTCTCTTTGTACACCTTTTACTTTATCAAAAAAAAGCAAAGGATATTTAGCTGTATGCCTTGAATGTATTGTATGGGTTAAAGGTGAGTTGCCTACTATGTAGTAATTTCTATCTTTTATTTCCCATTCAGGTTTTTTTGGTAATGCAGCTTTTTTAGCTGCGGGCTGAGGTGCAACCTCAACAGTTTTTTCTGCTTTGACTTGTTTAGCCATAATATAATAAAATTAAATAGTTAATAAAAGTAATAATTACCCCCGTTGTTTTAACGAGGGTAAAAATTACCTGTGTTGTTATGCTCCTTTGAATAATACAAAGTTATTAGCAGCTTGTACACATAAACATCTTTCAGACAAGAAGTTAACTTGCATTGCATCAAGATCAGATGTAAAAGCTCCTCCAGCAGAACCAGTTAGCCAAGACTTCATTCTTCTGTCGTCAGCTTGTGAAGCTCTATAACGTACATGTAAGAAAGGTCTACGGATATTAGTCCCTAGGATTTGATCGTATACAGTTGATGTTCCCGCAGGTACTAATACACCTTCAATTCCTTGAATAGTGTAATCTAATCCGCCACGAGTAGAAGCATCATTTAAGTATTTCCAATCAGTTTTGTAAAAATCATAAGATCCTCTACGGAAACCGCTAAATCCAAGATTTAAAGCCATTTCTTCTGAGTTTTCAAATAATCCAAAAGCAGTACCACCAGATTGTCCAGCAGATATAGAAGATAGCATATCATCAAAATCCAAAGCACATTGTCTTTGTAAGAAAAGCATGTTCTCTTCAATAGCACCCTGAGTATCTAGATTTTTCAAAATAGCATCAAAATCACCTAAACCAGCAGCGGCTGTAAATCCAGTTTGAACATTACCTCTATCTTCAATAGCGTCAAAAAGACCCTGAGTACCAGATAGTTTAGCATTGTATCCAGAAACACCGTCATTAGCAACGACTTTTTTACCTTCAACTACAGACATTTCTAAGTAATCTGCAAAACGTAAACGTGTTTCAGATTCAGCTTTTAAATACCATAGGTATCCAGATGTTCCATCTTCAGTAGCAACTTCTACCCATCCAATTTGAGCCATATCAGAACCAGATACTTCGTATTGATTTCTAATAATAATTGGGGAGTTAGAAAATTGAGTAAAAGAAGGCTCAATACTTGCATAGTTGTCTCCAACTAAAGTTGATCATTTTTGATATTCAGAACCGTATACAAATATTTTTACCGCATCACTAGCAGCAAATGGAGCTGGGTTACCAGCACCGTTAGCAGTTACTAAATCCGCTGAACCATAAGTTGCAACGCTAATTGTAGCTGTGCTTGGTCCGGCAGGAGTTGCCTTAACAATACATTTAGCTTCTTTTCCAGTAGTTGGGTTAATTACAACTAAAGTTTGATTTTTTGAAACTACATTCTGAACGAAATTAGGTCCAACAGTTGCTGAAATATTGTTAATAGTTAAAGTAGTTGCGTTAGTAACAGTTACGTCATCATATGCAACGTGTAGTCTATTTTGCTCAGACCAAATTACTTGGTCAGAAGTCATTGGCATTTCAGCACCTACCATTCTTAAGAATCCAGATAACGTTCTGTTTCCATAACGCTCTACTTCTTGTTCGTAAATTTCAGGTAAATACTGTTTTGCAAATGTTCCTCCGCCAGTGGCTGAGTCAAATGATAAATAATTCTCGCTAAGAGTTTGCTTAGCTTGAGATGGTTTAATTGAACCAAATTGTGGATCGATTGCCATAATTTTAATTTTTTTTAGTTAAATCGTTTTGTTTTTATTTTTAATTTTGAAGAATCAGTGCCACTTATTGCTTTAACTTTTAAACCATTTATATAAACATCTTTTGGTGCTTCGCGAGCAGTGTTCATACTAGGATTTTTAGATTTGCTAACTACATCTTTAATAGCATCGGCTTTTCCTTGTTCGTAAAAGTGATTAGCTATTTTGTCTGCATTGCTAGCAGCAAACATGGCTTTATGATATCCCGCTGCATCTTTAATAGTACCGTTTTTAGCAAGGAACTTCCCTACAATGTTATTAATATCAGATTGGGTATCGGCTACTTCTTTTGGGTTTGAAATACTATAATTGAATTTTTTATTTGCTAAGCTAAATTCAAAACCTTTGAATTCTTCAGAAAATAAATTATTAGTTTTCTCTTTAAATATTTCATAATTTTGAGCAGCTGTTTTTTGACTCTCATTATATCTATTGAAAAAGTCCATAGCTTTTTGTTGTTCCTGAGTTACGCCGGGTCTCAACTTGATTTCGTCGTAATATTTACTCTTGGTTTCCTCTAAAAAGATTTTGGCTTTTGCAACTTCTTCCTTAAACGCAATTTTTCTTTTGCGTATTTCTTTTGGCTCATCTAGTTCTTCATCATAAGAAAAATCTTCTAATAAAAGATCCACGTCTGAATTATCTAAATAAGGCTTATGTTTTTTGTAATATTCTTTTAATAATGTAATATCATCAATGCTAGAATAATCAGCATTTAAACGAGTATAGTCTTCAATAGTGCCGCCCGTTTCTTCCATAAAAGCAACTAACTTTTCAATGTTTTCTGGTAGTTGACTTTCTTCTGGTTTTTCGCTAATTACAGGCTCTTTAACTTCTGGTTTGTTTTCTTCATCAATTATTTCCTGTAGCGGCGAATCTATTCCTTCTTCGGCGGTCCGTACTTCTTCAACCACTTTTTCGCTGTCGCCACTGTCTTTGGGCTCTTCGATAGCAACATCGCTACCATCTGTCTTTTGTGTTTGAACGGCATCGTTTTCTTCGTTTTTAATTACCACTTTTGTTGTTTCTTCTACAACTTCACCTTGAGAATTTTTAGCTGATAAATCGACTTTTATAGGATCTTCGGTGTTTGGTACTAATTTTTTGGGTTTTGTTTTTAATTTAAAATCCCCTTCTTGTTTTACTTCTGTTGACATAATATAATATAATTAAATAATTAAAATAAAAATTTATTTAGGATCGAATTGTTCTAATCCAAAACCACTCATTGTGTCAAATCCTGCGGATTCAAAATCAACTGGTGGTGTGTTATTTTTACGCTGCTCAATCATTTTGCTTTGCTGCGTTGCTTGTATTTGAGTTCTTTTGTCTTTACGATCTTCTATTTCTTTTTCTTTTTTAGATTTAGCATCTTGCTGGACGCCTGCGAGCTGCATATTATAGCTAAACTCCTCCGCCATTAATAATTTTTTCAAATTAGCTTCTTGCTCCATCTTTTGAATTTCAAATTGTATTTTTGCTTGTTCAATTTGAATTTTACTTTCTGTAACAGCCTGAGTTTTTTGCGCTTCAAATAAGGCCGCTTTTTCTGCCGTCTGTTGATTAGCCGCTGCCTGGGCTTGAATATTAGCCTGCTTAGCCGCTTGATCTTGTTTTTGTTTTTGTGTTTGCTTAATTTTTAACAATTGATTAGCAAGCTTTATGTTTTTAATTTGTCTAATATCAATTGCATCGCTTAACGCAATGCCTCCTGATTTTAATGAAATTTGTATATTTTGTTCTAATTGTGCTTTATCTTCATCATCAGGTTCGAGCTCTAGGTATATTCCAAAATCATGCAAATTTAATTGGCTTAGCTCGTTAAGTATTGCTACATTAGAATTTGAAATGCTATTTTTTAAACTTTCTGCCGTTAAAGGATAGCTAAGTACATCTGCCATTTTTAAAGATATATTTTCACAACAACGTAAAGATATAAATAAACTAGCGTCTAAAATATGTTTTGTAGCTATGTTTGAAGCATTTGCTGCCATTTTTTGTAAGCCGACTAGAGCATCTTTACTAGGCAAGCTGCCATCCCGCGCCTCATTAAGGCCGGTTACGTCGCGTATCATTTGTAAATAATATTGATACGTAGCTATTAGGCTTTGTATTTTAGCCCCACCACTAGATGTTGTTAATTCTTGCACTGGAACTTTGCCTCTGTTTAATTCGCCATCTTGAGTTAGCGATCTACCTACAATAGAACCAGTTTGAAAATACATATTTAAAGCTTCTGCTGGATTATAATTAGTGCCATTTCCAAGGTCAACTTCTGCTAAGCCGTCCATATCTAAAAACACTCCGTCTGGAACTAGCTTAGACATTACTTGCTGCAATTTTAAATGAGTTAATTGAATCATGTCAGCAAATCCTGTTATTCTACTTACTATTGATTCAATTCTTCCTTTGTACATTTTAGGCGCACAAATAGCATAGCTCATTTCTACTTTAGTAGTATCTGAAAACGGTCTAGACATATTTTCTGCAAGCTCCCACTTTAATATAGTGTCTGTCCCAATTACTTTTGCACCGGAATACAAAACCTCTATTGATCTTGAAACTCTTTCAAAATTATCATTTGGCGGTGGGTTAAAAGTATCTGGTTTTTCAATAGCTTTTAATAAGCCTTGATCTGTTTGTTTTATTTTAAAAACTTGATTCATATATGTTTTATATTCAAAATATAAAACTTGAACTGTATTTTCATCGTAATTGCCCCATCCTGTTATATATTGACGATTACCTGGCATTTTTTGAATACGTGCTAATTCCTCTTCAGATATATTAGGAAATTCTTTTTTAAGCTCTGGTATTGTTATAGACTTAACTTCGCCAACATAATATATATTTTCAAAATTAGGATCTTCCGTATATGAATAAACCATATAAGCTGGATCTACATAATCAATAGTTATGCCTTCTGCAGTATTAAAATTAGTTTTTACTGCTCCAATACCTAGTGTTACTAAATCTTCAACAACTCTTTTATTAGTAAGATTGTATTTATTAAAGCTTAGCACATTATTTATGGCCTCTTCATTAGCAACTTCTGCATTTTGCTTATAAGTAAGCTGCATATGGAGCTCAAGCTCCTCTGGAGTTTGTGGCATTTGCTGAACTGAAGGGGCTGAAGAAATATTTAGTCCTAATTTTTGTTGAGCCATTGCAATTTGCTGCTGGCTAAACATATCTTTTAAAACAGCCGTTGCGTAATCTGTGCGTTTTTTTATAGAGTAAGGATCTTGCGCGTATGCCTTTATATCATAATTTTTTTGAGCAATACCATTAGTAACAATGTCTACAAATTTTGCAATAACCGGCACAGGTTTCCAATCTAAATTTAAATATGACAAATCTCCGTTAATTGCTAATTCGTCTTTATATTTTTGTATAGGTTGCTCACCTCTTGCATATAATCTTAATAAATGAAAATTATTCCAATTAGCCAAATATCTATTTCCATTTGTGCGGCCTTGATTAAACCATTCTTGTTCAATAGCTCTAGACACTTGAAGCCCGTACTCGTAGGATGCTTTTTCTTCATCGCTAACCACTTGGCTAGGAAAAACGCTGTTAGTATCCGTGTATATATTCATTTATTCTTTTATTTTTGACACAAAACCTTTGTTGTCATATTTTTTAAATCCTAAATTGTAAACAACTCTATTTACTGGTGTTGACGGTGCGTACAGGTTTTTATTGCAAGCCATAATAGCTAAACCAGAGCTAATAGAAGCATCATGCTTTGTTCTATTATTAATATTGAATTTAGCCCAGTCTTCTAATGTTCTTTGAAAGTACATATCTCCATAGCCAACATCATTTAACCCTACAAAAGTTTCTATATAGGTTTCAATTGCAGCAGCGTGTGCTTGTTTTATATCCTCGCTTGAATTAGGTATACCGCCCAGTTCTTTTTCAGTAGTTGAAAGTTTATTATATTTTTTATCAGGCCTATTCATTGAATAACCCCTATAGCCTCTTCTTTTAAAATGATAAAGCAAACGAGGTTTATTATTTTCTGCTAATATTGGCATACCATAAAAAACGCAAGCCATAAGAACATCTTCGAAAAATATTTCTGCTGTTTGAGGCCTAGCAATATATTCTAAAAAAAACCTATTGGGAGGAGCGTCTTCCATGCTAAATTTTGTAAGTCCATGCAGCGCTCCATTAGACCCTCTATTTCCTACTGTTCCTGATATATCATAAGAATCGCAGCCAAATGCCCCCATATGCTCATTACCTGGGTATTTAACGCCATTTTTAATTATTACTCTATTTTGTAAATTTAAATTTGGCACCCAGGAAATATTAAATCTACCATTTGAATTTGGTACAAATATTATTTTTGAGTCTTTAGCTCCGTGTTCCCATTGAAAATTACCTTTTGAAACAATACTTGAATTTTTTAAATCTTCATTATAATCAACCTGCTGATATATTTTAGTTAAATTAAATAAAGATTCTTTTGATTCATCTCTAAACGCGTGTTTAGTAGTCCTGGGAAATTGTCTATAAAATTCGTTTAAAGCATCTTGATCTTTTTTTAAACCTTTTACTTCGTTGTCCCAGTACTCAATTACCCCTTGGTCTATTATTTCGCCCTGGGGACCTTCAGTCTTAACTTTTGGTTTATCGAATACAGGTAGCCCATAAGAATCAATGTATCCTTCGTAATTCCATTCCATAGGTATGAACAAAGAATATAATCCTGAGCGAGTCTGTCCATTGGCGTTTCTTTGAGTAACATCTGAGTCATTATATAGTTTTTTAAAGTTATCACCGCCTTTGTCTAATGAGTTACTAGTTGAACCCATCATACATTTACCTATAATTCTACTACCTAATCGTAAACAGGTTTTCGTGACGCGCCAGTTGTTGAGGATGTTCGTCGGACGTTCCCACTTGCCGCTCTCATCGTGGACGAGGAGCTTGAGTTTCTCACCGTCATACGAGTTGTCGCCCGTGTTTTTCCAGTCGATCGTAGTGTCGAGCCCGTCGAGCTCGCGTAGCGTTTGGTTTGTTTCAAGCTTCTTGCGGGTGTATTTTGTGGCCGGGACTCTAAATGCAAGTTCGGTCTTGGGGCGATCCATACCGTCCTGGATGGGCTTAAAAAAGAACGGGTAGTTGACTGATATTGGTACCACTTTATCCGTGAACATCTTCTTCGCATCAGGTCCAGATTTCGATAGTATTCCATATCTAGAGTCAGAGGATATGGTTGCCAGGTTAACCACCTCGCCTGATGCCATAAATGAAAATCCAGATCTTCTGTTCTTAAGGTAGCACAATCCATATGAACGTACATCGGCTTTGCAAGCCTCCCAAAAGATATAGAATAATCTATTTGATTCGCGAAAGTCCGGTTTACCAACGTCGATTTTACTCCACTGCAAGTACATATAGTGAGTACCAGTAAGGTAAGTAGCCACACCTTTATTATGGAACCAAAACCCTTCTTCTCTGCGAGTAAATTCATTATCGATGTAATCATACCATTTCTCTTTAAAGTCTAGCGGATATTCTTCCCAGTCAAATACTGATTTTATTTTACTTAAAACTTTAGGATACTCAGTATACTCCCATTTGTCTGTTTCAAATTTATGTACTTTTGTTTTTTCAGGTAAAGCTATTTTAAGGTTTTGTATTTCGTATATATCCCCTATTTTACCTGTTTTGCTTATAACAACAATATCATGTTCTTTGTTATAACCATATTCCCACTTTTTATACCTGTTCATTCGCTTAAGAACTTTAGGCTTTATGTGGTCTTTTAAAACTTTATATAATGACTGCTCGTACATTAGTTAGATCTTCCTTCTGCAAAACCTTTAAAAGCTCTTTGTTCTTTAGCTTCTTTTGGTTTATCGTTTAATAGATTTTCTTCTTCTTCAATACGATTAAGTATTTCAAAGGCATCGAATATAGCTAGCTTTTTAGTAGCTGCAGCGTTTTTAAGCCTGTCAGCTGATATGTCATCATCTGAATCAACAATAGCTTCTTTAGCTACCTTGATTAACTCTTCAACTGCTCGCTGCCCAGCTTGGATTATATTCTTCTTCGTCTCCTTGGTATTCATACTTAATTACAATATCATTTGATTTCATACAATAAAGTCGTTTATTATCGACTAAAAACTCCCATTCGCTATTAGGAGTAAAACCCACAAGATCCCCTGGCTTGATATTAAGCCGTTCTAAAGAACTATTGCCATATTTTAATATACCAATAAGGCTTGCTTCTTTATCAAGCGTTAGGTCTTGTTTATTTTTTATAGGATTTACAAAGCATCTATTATTTATAGTTTTCCAATTGTTTTTATTTTTATATAAATATATTTGGTCAACTGCACAAAAATAATAATTATCTTTAAAATAAGATCTGCTTTTTTTCTTTTCACCTTTCATATCATAAAACGTTCTAAATACATTTTGATGTATGACTATTATAGCTCCTTTTTTAATAGGTGTAGAAAAAGCCGCCGGAGTTTCAATGACTCTAGCAACTCTGTTTACAAATTTCCAGTTTTCTATTTTAGTATTTACAACTAATTTTTTATCACCTACATTTACAATATTGCTGTATTTATTGCCAACTGGTTCAACAATAAAATCATATAGACTTCTCATTAATACTCTAAATCATACTCAACAGATATAGCCATATTGGAGTTAAATTTTTTCCATGGCAATACCTCATTGTTTTTCTTTATATGAATATTATAAGAATTATCCGACTCATCTAGTATTATGTGAGATATTTCATGACCCCCATAAACCTGCTGCCCTACAGAATAATGCATTGCATCATTTTTGTAATCAGAGCCAATACTTATTTTTCTAACTACTGAGTCCATTACTTAACAGCTTCTAATTCTTTTTCTTTTTTAATTTCAGTATATTCTCCTGTTTCTAAATTAATAGACACATTGCCATACTCTTTTTCAAGCTTAACTTTTTCTTCTTCTATTAATGCATTTAAATCTGCAATCCTATGAAGTAAAGAATGCTTTTGAGCTTCGATGCCGCCAATCTGAATTAACACTTGCTGCAACTCAGTATTTGTTTTAACAATAATTTCTAACTCTTCTTTTTTAATTTTTTTAGCTTTAGCCATAATTTGATTTAATTTAATTGTTTTATAATTATATAGTTACACTTGTTTTTTTAAATCTACTTATTACTGAACTAGTATTAAGCTCCCTGATGTTGTTGAAGCTGAGTCTATAGATTTAAAAGCAAATTCTAGAAAACCTGCATTTGCAGCAGTTGGTATTGTTATAGGTGCATTATCATTGGCCAATACGCCTACTATGTTTCCAGCAGCACCTCCTACGTAGACAGAAACACATTCATTATTCCAGAATTTAGTAGAATCAGGATATATAACATCAGTAGCGTCTAATGTTACTGTAACAGACCCTGCTGGTGTACCTGTCCCGGCACCTATTCCCGCTTCTAAACTTGCTGCATCAAAAATTATAGTTTTACCTACTGCCGTTTCATTTAAAAGCGCTGCTTTAGAGAGATTTTTGTATTTCACTGATACTTTAAAGACTGTACCGCTTGAGTTTGTTGTAATTAAAAAATCATAAATTTCGCCAATGTCTGCACTATCAGCAATTGCGCCGGCAGTTACCAATGCAGTTTTTAAACTCCCGCTGCTTGGAACACATAATCCACCCGAATTTACCGCTAGGTTTGCAGACGTATCAGCAGTTTTGTTTAATCCTTTACCGTCTTTTAGTACACTTGCCGCCCAGGTTATTCCTTTTACTGCAAAATCATTTAAACTTGATATAAAGCTTCCCATTTTTTAATTTTTTTTATTTGTTATTTTTTTGGCTTTTTCCCAGCTTCTTCCCACAAAATAAGCACCATAAACAGTTACTAATAATGTTTGAAAAATAGGTATATATTCTTCAGCTATTTTAAATTCACCAATATTGCCATGGAAAAAAGCGCAAGCAGTAAATATAACTGTTAAATATATTAGCACCATAGGCCGTATGTTTTTTGATAGCCTACTATCAGAAGCCATATCGGCTTGCCACCTTGCAGTTACTTGTTCTTGCGCCTCTTTATCGGCTTTTTCTAAAATTTGTGTAATAAGGCGCTGGGCTTCAAGTTTTTCCTCTTTAGTTGTAGTAAGGTTGTCTAAAACCTCGCCAACTTCTTTTATAACGGAGCCCGTTAGCCATTGCCAAATTTTTTTCATTTAGTAATTTTTTCTTACTTGGTTTTTATTTATTTTTTTTCTTCTAGCCTCATTAGATAATTGGGAGTTAATAATTGTGCTAGTTCTACTTCCTCCGCTACTAGAAATATTAGGTGCTTGTTGCGTTCCTGTAAAATCTAAATGAGCATATCTATCAGCTCTATTTTTTCCAAAACCTATATTGCCTATTTTATTTGTTAAACTAGCTGTTTCGTTATAAAACCTACCTGGCTTGGCTTTAATTCTTGATTCTATTTCACTTGGAGTAAAAGCCTGTGGAAAATTGAAATTAGATTGAGTTAGATTACTAGGTGTAGTACGACCGGGTGTAACTTTAACGCCGCCTTGACTTTTACTAACCTCCGGAATACTAACGTTATCTCGCTGACCAGTTACTCTAGCTGTGGTGTATATATTTTCGCCGCTTGGGGTTGTTGTTCGGCTAGCATCTGATTCGCTAATTCTATTTTTAGGACCAACAAAATTACCTTGCGGGTTTTGATATTGAAACTTTTCGTAATCATTAGACAGCACGTTACGTTGCGCAACTTTTGCCTTTAATTGCTTTTCAGCTCTGTCTGTTGCTTTTTTATTACTTTGACTAGGATAAGTATAACCGCTCACCTCCCCGGCTTCGTTTTTAGTAACGCCTCTATTAACATTAGTATTAACTTCTGGAAACATATACCCTTCGCCTGATCTTTGTCTCCCTGACGGCCCCGCAATTCTATTAGATATATTACCCGTTCCCTGTACGCCGTCTGTTAGCTTTGTTATATTTGTAATACCTTCATAGCGACTAAGATCAGTACCTACAGGAGCGTTTAAAACTGATTTATCTACAATTTTTCCAGTTTGCTTGTCTAATACTTCTTCAAAGTCCGAAAGTTTCATTCCCGGCTTAACAGGAAAATTCTTTTCACTAAGGGGACTCATCGGTAATGCGCTGGGAATTCCTCGTCCTGTTTTTGGCATATTCATTCTGCCGGGTGCTTGTTTATACATAATTTTTTATTTTTTTCTTTGGTAAGCCACAATACCTTTAATTTTATTTGTATCAAAGTCTACATATGTAGCTACTATTTTTGTTTTGCTTTTTAAATAATAATTTATATAAACTCTATAATTATTTTTAGAGTTATAAAAAATTGTTTTTATATTTTTTTCGTCATAATCTAAAACTGCTTCATGAAAATCTTTTCTTTCTTTAAATTGTGATTTATCAAATACAGTTAAAGGATTTTTATATTGGTACTCTATGTAATCTCTTTCGGTTAAATAAGAAACTATAAATATGTCGTCATTAAATATATTAAAATTTTTAATATAATCAGCTTTTGTTTCAAATTTATTATTAAACCATTTTTGATCCTTTGTAGGTGCCCAATTTCCAGAAAAATATTCCTGTGAATAAACGCTTGTAAATAAAAATAAGGCAAATAATGTTGTAATTAATTTTTTCATAATATTAAATTTAATTGTTATATTAATATTATTACTTATAATTTGCTTTTTTTCCTTATGCCCGTCTATATGCTTCGGCTTCCCAAGGTAAATTTTTTGCACCTTCGGCCATTGTTGCTCTAGGATATTTTTTACCTTTCCAGTATACATAGTTATCATCATAGTCGAGGTCACCCCGTCTCATTTGTTCAATATGAATCTTTTCATGAGCAATCACATCGTCCTCTTGTTCTTTAGAGCAACCGTCTTCTACGATAATAGTTCCATTATTATTGGCTTTTCCAATAGCACCGTCCCGCATGTTTACATAATATATAGGTATATTATCTTCCGCATAAGGAGCGCCTTTCATTTTAAAAGCCATAGTAATAATTTGTTTTATACAATTGCTACGTCGTCAATTACTATTGACCCTAGTTGTACTTTAGATTTAATTCCTCCAGGATTAGCCGTTAAAGCGCTTTGAATAGCTTTAGCTAAAGCAGTTCCAGTACCAGTTGAGCAAGTAAATACTATATGACTTGTAATCCCGTTTTGAAAAATAGTTGCTTTTGTAGCCGCGTCAGCTCCTTGTCCGACTCCGTCTCCAGCTGATACATTTAAAATTTGATCTGCATTAACTAAAAAAGTTCCAGCAGCATCAGTTGTTGAAATTTCGATAAATTTTGCCATTGTGTTTGTGTTTGTGTTTGTGTTTGTGTTTGTGTTAGGCTAGGTTTGTACAGTCCTAATCTGTTATATTAACTCATATTAGGATCAGAAGAATAAGCTTTTTTTCCTTTTGATTTCTTCATGCCTTTTGATTCATCTCTACGATCTTTCATAGATTGTTTTTTCGTAGATTCTTTGCCATCTTTAGCTAGAGATTCATCTAATCTAGCGTTATAGCCCTGCTTGTGAGCGGGAGATCCGCACATAGAGGTTGGTGAACCATCTTTATTTAAAACGCCTCTACCTATTAAAACATCTTTCATTGTTGTTTTACCATCACCAGAAAGATCCGCCATTGCAAAAGCGCTTCTACTTCCACCCATATTTACAGGTGTTGACATGTGCTTTGTTAACGGCATCATACCTAAAAGATTAGACCTATGCTTCGCAGCGTCTTCGTGCATAGAAGGACCATTACCATGATGATGAGTACGATCATTTTCTAAATAATGAAGCCTTGCTTTTGGTGTTAAGCCTTTGTTGTAAGCCATTTTGGCATCATAAGACTCTTCTTGTTTTTTTGAATATTTTCCCATTTTTTATTTATTATATATTAACAATTCCATCTACGTCTTGCAGCTCTACCTCTTTTGCTTTTCCAGCCTTTAGATCGTGCGCAAAAAGATTTTCTTCTTTTAGCAGCTTTACTACCAGGCTTAAGCTCTGACGGCTTTTTAGTTACTGCTGTTTGTAGTTTACTACCTGGATTGTCTTTCCGATATTTAGCAACACCTTTTTCAGACATGCCGCCGCCCGCCGAAGATCCTGTTCCAGAGTCGTTAGCTTTATTATAATATCCTTTTGATTTCTTACGCGAAGGAGCATCTCCCTTTTTTAAAAGAGGTGATTTATCCATAAATGGCCCTGAAAATTTAGAAGACATATTATTTTTTATTTTTATATACTTGGTGCCATTTTGACAGAGTATAGCCTATTGAAATAACAAGCAAAAATATTTTTAGCCACAACTCTATTTGAGTCATGCTAACCGCTAAAGTCCCGCCGTTTAAAGCGTATAATTTTATATCTGCCATTGAAAGTTTCATTAGTACAATATTAGTATGATTTACATTTAGATGTTATAGGGCCTTGTAAATTTGGACTACCGCAGTTAGCTTTTAAAACTTCCATACCATAAATACCACTGCTTGAGCCTTTCTCCATTGGAAAGTTGCTTAAATCAAGAGGGCCGTCCCAGACTGCGCTTTCCCCAACTTGCCCATCTAGTTGAGCTTTAGTTAAAATTTTGTTTGAATTTTTTGAAATCATTTTTTTTGTTTTTATTTGTTTACATTAAACCCCATCGGTAATTACCTAATGCAGCTGCGCCATTGCCTAATGCATTGTTTGCCCAGGAAGCCCCAGCTGTTGCGCTTTGCCCTGGTTTAGTTAATCCATACATTCTTCTTAAATAATCAGGGTTCTTTCCCCCGCCATAACCGAGCGCTCCATACCCTGAATTTCTAGTCCCTACGCCTAAAGCGCCAGATAAAGCAACAGAGTTTCTATAGTCGTCAGCCATTGTTAATTGTCTTAATCCCTGATTAACACCTTTTTGCACTGAAAAGCCCATTCTCATATTTGGGTCTCCACCTAAAGTTCTAAAACCTGAAAGTCTTATGCCTCCAAATGTTCCAATTTCGCCGGAAGTGTCTTCTATACCTTTATAAGCGTTTGCAACGCCAAAAGCATTTAATTTTCCGGCTTCTTGATTGCCTTGGCCTACATTCCTACTTAGATTAGCAAATCTTGGGTTTCTGATACTATAATTGGTATTAAATTGGTTATTCGCTTTCATCATATCTCTATATAACCCGTAGCCCTCTTCTCTAGTATCAATTATTCCATCATCAGAAACTGTTGTATCTGTTTGATAACCGTTATTTCTAAACATGGCCTGTGGGCCAAACTCTAATCCCGTAGAAGCATTATACCCTTGATAATTATCATAGCTAGACCTCGTCCCTGGTTCACTCTGCATCCCTGCGGACAATGTTCCTAAATCAAAATATCCTGCCATTTATCTTAAACTATCATTATTAATATTATAAATAGCTTTTGTCATAACTTTGTCGCTATATCTTTTGCTATTTATTATTTTATTTGTTCTGCCTATATTTATATCTTCTTCTCCAAGCATTATTTTATAAATTCTTTTAATAAGCTGTTTAGCTTTAACTGAAGTTTTATAAAGATTATATTTTTGCGTTGTTCTATTTCTGTTTCTCCACACTACGATCCAACCATTTTTTAGAAGTTTATTCCATCTTCTGTTATTCCAGCTGTAAGTATAAACGCCTGTTTTATAATCTTGTTTTGAAAAAAAATCTATACAATCTAAATATATTAAAAGTTCAAGCTCTGCATCTGTTAAATTATTATTTTTACAAGCCCACTTTCTTATTATTCTATAATGCTTTAAAATATTAAGATTTTTAATATCATTTGCGTTTAATCTCATACCACAACAACAACGTCTGCAGATTTAATTATGTGATATGAATTATTACCAACTTCAATTTTATGACCAGCGTGACGATCAAAGTATATAGTATCAGTTTCTTTAACACCGGCTACCTCTGTTCCTACAGACACTACATCTGCCTTTACATATCGTATATCTTCACGTTGGTTTTCTGCAAGAAGTAAACCACCTTTTGTTTTAGTGGTTCCTTCTTTAATTTTGTTTATTATTAAGTTTCTACCTATTGCTTTCATCTATTCTTAAATTATTGATTACACAATCAGTAGATAATATTGTTGTTGCTACAGAAGCTGCGTTTTGAAGAGCGCTCTTGGTAACAAGTAAAGGATCTATAATACCTGACTTAATCATATTTACCATTTTTCCTGTAACCACATTATATCCCTGTCCTTTTCTGGTTGGGGCTTCTAGTTTTTCTACACCTGCATTTTCAAGTATTGTTTTGTATGGTGCTTTTATAGCGCTTAACAATAACTTTTCGCCTAAAGAACTAGCTTTTACGCTTAGAGAAGCATTAAGCAATGCAATACCACCACCTGGAACAATCCCTTCTTTAATAGCAGCTTTAGTAGCACAAATAGCGTCTTCGACTCTATCCATTTTTTCTTTTAATTCTATTTCTGAGTTAGCGCCTACTTTTACAATAGCTATTTTAGCCGAAAGTATTGCTAATCTTTTTTCAAGCTTTATTATTTCATTAGCATTTTTTTCTATTGCTAATTTATCTTTTATATTTTTTATAGCGCTATTTACCTCTTCCGAAGGTTCCCCAATTTGAAGTACTGTATTTTCATAAGATGTTATGCTTTTTATACATGATCCCAAATGATCGGGTTGAATCATATCCATATCATCGCCTAAGTCTTCATTAATAATAGTAGCGCCTGTAAGCAATGAAAGATCTTGTAGCATTTGCTGTTTATTGATGCCATACGTTGGCGCATCAATAACATTTACTTTAATAGCTCCTTTCATTTTATTCATAGCTAGAGCTGATAAAACACCTTGTTCTAAATCGCCGATAATCAGCAAAGGTTTATTGTTTTTTATTACGTACTCTAGCACTGATTGAATTTGTCTAATAGTATCAACCGGTGACTCTAATAAAAGTATTAAGGGTTTTTCTAGCTCCACTGTTTTATTTGCTTTGTTGGTTATAAAATGTGAATTTTTAAGCCCTTTATCATATTGCACCCCATCTACAATTTCTACATATGTTTTCCCATCTGATGCGGTTTCCATTATAACAACTCCTGTGTTGTCTACAGCCCTAAATGCATTTGCTATAATTAAACCTAAAGCGGGGTCGTTATTAGTTGATATAGTAGCAATTTGATCAATCATTTGCCCCTTAACATCAACTGATATTTTCTTTAAATATTTAACAACATTTTGTGTTGCTTTATTAATTCCAATTTTTAATTCTCTAGAGTTTGTTTTATCGGCAACTTTATACGCTTCTTTAAGTATTGCATGGGCAAGCACTGTAGCTGTTGTAGTTCCATCACCTGCTTCTTGTACAGTTTTACGTGCCGCTTCTTTTAAAAGAGTTGCACCCATGTTTTCAACTGGATCTCGCAAGATTATTGAATCTGCTACTGTTACACCATCTTTTGTTATAATTGGTCTTCCAGTGTGATCCTCTAACATAACGCATTTGCCGCTAGCTCCAAGTGTGGAACTAACAGCTTGCGTTAGTTTTTCAATTCCTTTAAATACATTATCTCTGGCTTCGTTACCGAAGTTCAAGTTTTTGACAATTGCGTCTGACATAATTTAATTTAATTTAATTTTAATATTGGTTTATTTAAAGGTCTTTACTACTTTTGGGCCGTTCATAAATTCCAGCTTTTTATTGTAGTGCTCAATAGTTTTATCTATTGAAGTTTCAGCGGCTTCCATTGTTTCTCGCCGCGTAACATCCTTCCAGGTTCCTTCATCGCGAAGATCTTGGTATTCTGTTTGGTAATAACCGTTTGGTAATTGAACTATCCGCCAGTTTGCTTTATCGGCTATATGGTTCCATAATTCAACTTGGTTTTGATTTGGTTGTGGTTGACTAGTCCACGAATTAGTCTCGTAATAAAATGTCATTGGTTTTGGTTTTAATTGTTATTATTTGGTTTGCACTTTGCTTGTGCAGGTTATGTTTTATATCATCACGTGTTTTATGATATTTTTACTCTATTGTCATAGTTATTGATGTAGGGTTTTCTAATTCTGATACTTGGTTAGATACGCTTTGTTCAATAACACTAACTTCATCTTCACCCATAGCCTCTTTTGTCCATTCAACTATTATGTCATTTGTTAATTCGTGAAACGGTATAAATTCTTTTTCAGAATCTAATTCTACTATTTGAGTTCCAAAATTACTTGCTACATAAGTATCCGAAACACCAGTTAAAACCCAGTGTACATTATAAACTACATCTGTTTCGCCATTTGCTTGAGGGTAAACATCTACTGTCTTACAGTTCCATTTATATGTTATCATTATATTAATTTATTTGTTTTGCGTCTTTTGTATAATTTCTATTTTCTTTTGGTTGAAACAAACCAGACATGTGAAATAATCCATTTTTCTTCCATTTACCGTTCCATTGTTTGCCGTGTTTAGTCCAACGATCGTGGGCTTTAGCAAACTTCCAAACTTTTATTCCATTGTCCTTGCCTTTAAATATCTTATCATAAGTTTTAACCCAATACATATCAAAAGGCCCCATAGCTCTAGCTTGTAACATTAATTCTCTGGTTCTATGATCAGCTTTACCTATTACACATATATCAATGTCTGTTGTTGGAAAACCTTCAAGTATACCTCCAACTACATATAATTTATGATGTAACCAGTCTAGCTTTAATAACTCTTTTATATAACTTTTATATATAGGATCATCTAATCCGTACATATAAGGTACAAATATAAAAGCACCATTTACATTTTTTATCTTACCATCTTCAAATACGTTGTAGTCTTCTTCTTTCCAAAAAGTTTTAAGCATAATTTTATTCCTTCGCTTTTTGTAATTTATATGTGACTTCTTCTTCTTCTTTACCTTCTAGAAGAACTATATTTATTGTTTTCGATTTAGTGTCAAACACTATAGATTGCACATTAGATAAATGACTATTGCCTTTAGCGCCTGTATCACCTTTGTCGCCTTTAGCACCGTTGCTACCATCTGCGCCAGCTGGGCCCTGAGCTCCAGTGTCTCCTTTAGCGCCTTGTGATGCCGCAGACGAAGAGTCTTTACCAAAAGCGTCTTTTATAAACGCGTGTAATTCCTCTACATCTTCTCTAAGATCCTCTATTTGTTTTATTAAAAATCTATTATACTGATACAAGCCGTCATCATTAAATAAATCGCTCATGTCTGTTAAATTAGCTAAATCACTAGCCACTTCACTAGACACGGTTATTTCACCATCGCTGCCTTTAGCGGCTCTTTGTTTAGAACTTCCCGCTTTAAATAGCTTTTTACCTCTTATGTTATCGTTTAAATTTGCCATTATACTTGTTCAAATTCTATTATTATTGTTGCACTTACACCACGCAGGTATTTACTGAGTGCACTTTTAGAATAGCCGAACTGTAAGCTATCACCCTTACTAAATGTGTAACTACTCGGCTCCCACTCTACTTGACCGCTTGATACAGAAATAGCGCCAGAAGTTGTAGGCGAGCTATAATTTGCGTTTTTATATATCTGAAAAGTTACATTAAAACTAGTACTTGCTGATCCGCTTGTGTTATGAAATCTAACTCTTTTTATAGAACCATCAGCTGGACAATCAAAAGAATTATAATATTGATTTGATGTTGTTTCAGCTAAAGTGTTAAAAGGAATTCTCATGGAATTCATAGTATTAGTATCGTCAGAAAAATTACTAGTTATTATTGTTTGTGTATTTGTAGGCGTGTGTGCATCTACGTAAGCTTTGTTAGCTGCGTCAGTTGACGCACTAACTGTGTCAACACCTTGTATTCTACCTGTTCCACTTAAACTAATATCACCACCTGTTACTGTTAAATCTCCTGTTAAAGTAGTAATAGAAGAATCCAACTTTAAATCAGTGCCATCTTCATTCCCATTAATAATGCTTTGTATTTTAGCCCCAACAGTTGATCCATCAAACGCAAATGATATTTCACCAGAAACATCGCCGCCAGAATTACCACTAGTAGAAAGTCTTAAAGTTGAAGTTTGATCATTGTTATTAAATACATCTAACTGAGCGTTAGGGCTAGTTGTGTCAATGCCAAGCTTGCCGGTTACTGCGACACCAGTTGATAGTGTTTCAAACTTTTTAACATTGTTGTGATATAAGTCTACGCTGCTGTTAAAATTACAATCAACGTATGTTTCGCCATTAGCAGATTCTAATAACAAGTTAGTAGCTTGTATTTTTAAATCGCCAGATCCATTTTCTAATATAACACTATATGGTGAACCAAAATCTGCATGTCCTATTATTAAATCTCCAGTTCCAGTGGATCCAAATCTAGCGTAAACGTTATCGTTAAAGCGAATATCACCTGTCATTGTGCCCCCTGTAGTAGGTAAAAATCCTGAAACGGAGACATTTTCCCAAGCAATACCAGAGCCAGTTGAAGTTAGAACTTGACCATCTGATCCCTGTGATGTTGATATCTTAAGATTATTTAAATCTACTGTACCGTTTACATCTAACACTTCTGAAGGGCTCGTTGTTCCAAGACCTAATCTACCATTTGTGCTTAAAGTAGCAACAGTACTCCCGCTTGAATTTAAAAATCTAGCTATATCTTGGCCGTTACCACCTCCTCTTGCTTGTAAACCTGTAGATTGCGATGAATAAAAGTTTCCTGCAAGGCCTCCAGTTAACACATCTAAACCCGCTGCCGGGCTAGTAACTCCAATACCAACTTGTCCTACGTTTGTTATGGTCATTTTAGTAGACATGTTTCCATTACTACTAGTGCCAAAATTAAGATTATGTGAGTTGTCTGCCCCGTTTCTTATTGTGCCTATAGTACCAGCCGCAAATCCATCAAAACCATTGCCACCCATTCTAAAGGTTATTTTAGGGCCAAACCCGTTTGCAGCGGTACCACTGGTCATCATGCCAACGTCTACCACAGAGTATTGAGCATTTGTAAAACTACTGTTATAATAAAATTTAGCTACACCATCTGTACCTATAACTTGTAGCTTTCTACTAGGACTAGTTGTTCCAATACCAACTCTATCATTTATACTATCGACATATAATGTTCCACTGTCGGCGTTTACATCTGTTAAAAATTGTATTGCCATTTAATTTAATTTAATTTATTATTATCCTACGTATGTAAGTAATACTTGGTAAGCTGAATCAGCTGGTGTTCCAGTGAATGCTATTTGCAGGTTTGCAGCAGATCTTGTTACATCTGCATATACTGTTTGACCAGCAGCAGTTACAACTTCACACTTAGTGTTTATAGCTGTAGAACCAGAACCAAATACAGAAGCGTTAGAAACATCTACTGTAAAGGTTCTTATACCTCCAGAGTCTGCTTTTGATACATATGCTAATCCGCTGTTTAGTACAATGTTTTTACCTAAAGCCCCAGTGTCTGTAGAAGCTATTGTAACTTCAGTTGCGCTGTTTCTAGTAAGAGTTATATTAGATCCAGCTGTTAACTGTACAACTGAATTATCTGTACCAGATGTAGAAGTTAAATTTAAATCTACATTACTACCATCTTGTGTAGCATTTAAGTCGTACTTTTCATCTGTGTTTGTTGTATAAGCAGGAATCGCCCAAGTATTGTCTTTTGTTAAGAATCTTTGAGATGTACCACCGGTGCTACCATTTACAGCAGTTAAATCTACATCACCTATTGTAACTGCACCTATCGCTGCAGAGTTTGTTGTTCCGTAAGCTACATAACTACCTCCATTGCTATTAGTGAAAGTTGTAACACCTTCGTCACCTTGTACTATAACCCAATCATTAATATCAGATGTACCTTGTGCTGCGTCTAATTTAGCAATAACAGAATCACCAACATCTAATGTTACAGATCCGTAGAAACTACCAGCTGTTGTTACAACATAGTAATCACCAACTGATACTGCAACTCTTGAAGCGCCCGTTGTTAAGTTACCACCGCCATCTAGTGCACCTGTACCAGCGTTAAAGCCGTCTTTAAAAGTTAATCCTCCAGCAACTAAACTATCTACGTATGCTTTTGAAGCCGCGTCTGTGTTAGCGGAAGGTGTTGTCGGGATAGTAACTTGTCCACCAAAGCTTGATTGACCAGTTCCAGATACTGTTAATTCTCCACCAACCGTAAGATCATCTGTTATTGTTACATCATCTTGTAAATCAAGAAATATGCTTCCGTTATTTCCAACGGATTCAGTAACCTTAACTGTAGTAGGATCTCCAGTTATTGTTACAGTAGATTTAACACCTGAACCAGTACCACCGGCTGTTAAACTAAGAACAGTAGAATTGGCACCATTTGCAGAGACTGGTAGTGTATATGTTTCGTTTGTGTCACTAGGAAAAGTTACTGTTTGAATATCTACACCTGTAACGTGACCAGTTGAGTTTGTTGTTATAGTATTAACTAAATCAACTGTACCGCCATATCCTGGAGATGCAGATGAAGTTGTATCTGATCTAGTTGTAGAATCGTGAGTAAGTGTTACTGTTCTTGTGCCTCCAATAGCGCCTGATATATAAGTTCCACCTACGATATCAACTTGTTGTGTATTTGAAACACTTTGAGCAGTTCCAGTTGTGGAACCAATATCCCATGTTGACATACCTCCGGCAGTTCCATTTGATGCTGCTGTTATTCTACCTTGAGCATCAACAGTAATATTTGTTAATGTGTAAGAGCCAGGGGTTACCGTTGTGTCTGCTAAATTAAAACTAACACTAGTCCCTGAGTTGCTTGTATCTATAGTGCTGTTTCCACTTGTAAAAGTAACAATATCATTATTAACAACATCAGCATTAGAACCACCTGTAGCTATAATCCATTTATCGTATGTACCACCTTGATCTCCAACATCAACCCAGCCAGCGCCTGTAAATACTCTAAGTTTATCAGTTCCTGTGTTATAATATATTTTACCCTGCACTGAATCACCAACGGATGGATCGGCTGATAAGTTTTCTATTGCGACTTCTTCTAGATAATTATTATTTAAGTCTAAGTTGTTTACAAATTGTATTGCCATTTTTTATTAATTTAGATATGCTTTACCAGCAAATTGAGCTGTGTTTGTTATTGTTAAGTTGTTACTGTCTACATAGTCAACTTGACTAAAGACGTTTGTGTTTGATGTATCTACTACAGATACTGATGGAAATTTATTAAGATTATGATTTACATTCCACACCAAAGCCGGCACGCCTTGAGTGAATACAAATGTTTTATCTTCAAGACCGCTTGATATTGTAAATGCAGCAAAGTCATAATGCTTGTCTAAAACAAGTGATCCATTACCACCTATATTTGTCAATGCTAAAGCATACACAGTAGGTGTTACTTGAGCATAAGAATCTATTTTGTAATGACCAAATTGATCTATTCTATTTTGCTCGTTTATTAATATGTTATTACCTACTAAATAGTCTATAAAAGCTTGAGTTTGTTGACCGGCTGAATCTGTTGTAGATATGCTAATGGTTGTAAAGCTAGTCATAGCAGCACCGTCAGCTGGACCTGTAAAAGTACCAGTAGAAGTCGGGGGCTCTGTAAACTTAAACACCATTTGGCCAGATATAGATATTTTACCTTTTATATTTAAGTATTTTGCAACGTCTTCTGCTCTAAATTGGCGGGTTTGCCTGCTAGGATAAGTTGTCCCTATCCAAGCATCGTTATCCTCAACTGGCCTTTCATTGGGATAAGAGCTTATTCTTGCCATATCTTATGGGTATATTCTTATTTCAACCCAACCGCTGTTGCCGTCGGAATAACTACCGGCGGTAGTGATTTGTCTATAAAGAGCAACTGTTGTTGATATATTAGTAGGTTGTACAAATTGACTTTGTGCACTATTGCCTGCTCCTTGTATATTGTAAAATGTTTTACCTGCTGTAAACACTGCTGAGCTAGCTGTTATACTATATTGACCTGTTCCTATTCTTGCCCAAGTGAATGTAGCCCCTGTATTGTTAAATATTTCAACTGGCACTGGATTTCCAGGAGTACTACCAGATTGCGTCCAACTTGCTATATATGCTGTTTTACCAGCTACTGAGCTTGGAGCTAAATCTAGCACATTTGCTATTGGAAAGTTTTTTGTAACCGGTAATTCATCAGAATTAACCGCGGGCATTGATGTACCTATTAAATAATCCCCGGTTTTGGGCGTTCCTGTTGGATAACTTTGTATAATTGCCATATTATGAGTTTTTTTCGGCTTTTGTGCCGTCTTTTTTTTGGGTTGCTTGTGTTCCGCCTCGGTTATGCGAAGAAGATACGCATTTTTTTGTATTATGGTCGTAATCCTTACCATCAGGGCAGTTAATACGCTGGCTTTCTGCCTTCATTTTTCTTCTACGAGGTGTCATTGCGTATAAATAGTCTCTTCTAGCCTTTCTTCTAGCGGCTATAGGGCTTAATTTTTGCCTAGGTCCCCCCGCTTTTTTTGGTTTAGCCATATGATTAGTATTATAATGTATATACTTACACATTTTTTTAATTTCTTACTGCTTAAACTTAAAATACGTTGCTTATAGTGTGTTATTGGGTTGCAACTGGTTTTACACGGCCCGCCCTCAAAGAGAAACAGGTTTTTTACGAAGGGGTCCCCCTCAGCTTTTGCGAGACTTCAAAAAGGTTTTGCCTTTTTCCTGGATTTTGTGCTGACCTATCGGGGTTTTTGTGTGATCGGGTCGAGAGCTCGCGGAGCGCAGCGCAGCGCAGCTGTATAGCATATAGGTTTAACACGGGTAGATATAGATAATATAGTTGAATCTAAAACATAGAGACATGAGACGTATCAAATATATATCGAAGCTTGAGTTATTCGTGATCAAGAACCCGGAGATCATACCGGTCTTACCATCCGAACTATTAACTGAAATATATTATTATCAAAGATTTCAATATAAGTTTGGTACGAATAGTAAACGATAATATAAACGAAAATAAATAATAACAATTAAAACTATAAATTATGAACACTGAATTATTAAGTAAAACAATCTCAAAATTATCAAAGAAAGAGTTATCTGCAATCTTTCCGCCAATTACTCGCAAGAACTTTGTAGTACGCAAATCATGGTATGGCCGCAATCAAATCATAACCTTTGTTAACAACAAAAATCAAAAGATAACCTACAATCACGATGAGGTACTTAAAGTAATGTTGCCAAAGCTAAACATCATGCCATGCTGGATCAAGCGAGGTTACTGGTCACAATCAACCGATATGCCATCAAACGTAAGAGACATTGTACTTGATCGAGTTGAACTTGAAGAGTCTACTGAAAAGTAGGCTTCTTCGCCCCAACCTTAGCCTACCTTTATTAACTTTAAAACTTTAACAAATGAGAAAATTTAGTCACTACATTATCCTTAAGCTTAAAGCATTCAGAGAATTTTTAGGACCAGCTCCTTCTGAAACCACCTGGCACTAACCGCTGCACCCGGTCAGGGTGTATAGCATTGTATAGCACCTGCACTACGCGGTAAAGGTATACTACGGAGTGTATAGCATTTCGGTGAAATGAGTTTAATACGAATGTAAAAAAAATATAAGTTTAACACGAGTCGGTGAAGATAATATATGTGAATCAAAAATGAAAGAACTATGGGTAAGCTAGAGTAAGTACGGTAAAATATAAGTTTAGTACGAACACCTAACGATAATATATGTGACAATAGCTGGTTACTATATAATACTTAACAACCTAATGTCGCAGTATGAAATTACTTGCAAACAGCGAAGTACTATGCAATAGCAGTACCTATAAAATAATTTGTAAACAAAGTAACACCTTTAATTATGACAATGAAAGAAGCGTGTGAGTATTTAACGAACTCACGAAAACAACGAAACCGAACACACCAAATTGAAATAACAAGCGGTGATTATTGTACTGGATTAACTGAAAAAGAGTACAATAAGTATAGAGTAAAATCTAAAGGGGCAGGTAGCAAAGGTCGCACCTATTCACATACGAAACTATGGCAAAGCCAGAATTACTCTAATAAAATACACACTATGTACTACGATAACACTTTTAAAACTATATAACTATGAACAAAGAAGTAATAGAAGCATTAAACTATTTCCACGGAGGTGGGTATATTGAAAACCTATACGGCGACGGAAAACATTACACTGAAATATTAATGAATTTTGCGGCAAGCAAGTTAAATGTAGAATTGGTATGAAACTATTAGAAATAAATAAAAACGGTACGGCAACTTTCTTGCTAACTGACGGAAGAATTATACTATCCTACCAATCAGGCTACGTAAGAATAAATAACGGAAGAAGCGATCGATTGTACCAAATAAACAAAGTAAGACGGGTGCCTCACAAACACTACCCTCACTTATTTAATTCGGAAAGAATACTTATACCAAGCGAACTCGATCGATTAGAATATATTATTAAATGGGTAAAACGGAATGTAAGATGAGGACACTTAAATTAACAGAAAACGATTGCATCTTTATACACTATGTATTAAAGTATTATGCAAACCACACGCCAAACTTAGGTGGCGAAGACAAGCAGGAAATATACGAAGTTGCAGCAAAGTTTAAATAATTTATAAGCTTGACACGAACACCTAAAGATAATATAATTGAATTAAAAAATATAACTATGAAAAAAACCATTAAATTCTTTAAAAACAAAGACAGTCAACCTTGTGCATTAACTAACACAAAAAGTTATAGAGGCTACACTATAAGTAATATTCCTAAACGCTTTGGTTTTATATATGATGAAAACAAAGACCAAGACGGACTTACAGAATGGTTTAATTATAAAGGTATAACTTATATATACGAATAACTATGCAGCACAGAAATATACCATATGAATATAGTGAGTGGACTTACGAAGGCGCTAAATGCTCTGCATACACTTGCAAGTACTTTAACTTCCATCCTTATCACGTTATGTCTTTCTCTACAAATACAGAACAAGATATGATAGCTCAAATTGATGAGTATGTAGATAACAGAGAAGTATACAAAATTAAAAGAGATTTATCTACTAAAGCAGCAGGCGAATTCTATAAAACATTAACTTATAAAGGAGATTAACTATGAAATATATAACAATACTAGACTTTGAAGAAGCAAGAGTATATCAGTACTCTGTAGATTCTAACTTACAAACAGAACAATTAGAAAAAATAATTGTAGATTATGGCTTCAACTTAAATAATATAGAATGGATGTATCACTCAGAAGAAGGAGTTTTAAATCCTTTTAAATAAAATAACTATGAAAAAACTTAACACTCAAGAGCAACATATCTTAATAGAAAGTCTTAGAGACAAAAGAGATAACTATATAAGACACAGAAGTAGAACAGACGACAGCCTCGCTATAAGTTTTTTTAGCGAGAAGATAAATAATATAACTAAATTAGTAATTAAACTATGCAACTAAACTTATCACAAATAGAAAACATGGAGTTCGAAGGAGTAGACTTCTCTGACTATCCAGACTTTGTAGATGCTTATTTAATATCTGCAGATTACGACGGAAAAGAAATGACCGAAGAACAAATAGACTACATCAATGATGAGCACTATGAATTTGTTAATGAATCAGTATTTGAATCTTTATTTTAAGAAAGAATATGATAACAGAAAAACCGACATACTATGTACACACTTGGATATGTGGCAATAAGAACCACGTTATAGCGACACTTGCTCGTTTACTTGCGAGTGATTCAATAGCGAATAGGATAGAGTACACTAATATACTATCTAAGTTTATAGAGCATGATAGTGATTTAGCGTTAACAATAATTGATAGAGTATTAAATAAAATATATGGGTAAGATGAAAGACCTCGACGAAATCGCACAAAGTGTTGCTGACGTTACACTAGAATTAATGTATGATAGTGTAGACTGGCAACTATCTGAATATGAAGCAGATGGCGATACCTACAATGCTATACACGCTGCAACAATGCAACGAGCGATCGAAATTATGTACCATCAAATTAGGAAAATATAAGTTTGACACGGCTACCTAAAGATAATATATATGAACAAAAAATAAATAACTATGTATTGTAAATGTGGAAATAAAGTACACCCAGTTCGTTTAGATTTGGGATATAAAACGTGTGTGAAGTGCTCAACAACTAAAACATACTCGTATGTTCCGATCATTGAGCATAAAACGGGTAATACAATACAAATCGTCAGTCAAGAAGTCTCTGCTAGTGTTCACAGAGCTTGGCGGCGTAAATAGCGTGAAGAACAACCACAGCTTGAAATAGTAGTGCACGGTTGTGAAGCGTAAATAGCTAGACGAGTAGCTTAATCAGGAATAAGCGGTACAATTTAAAATACCAATGCTTAGTCACATAAGTGAATAGCTAGTGGAAACTAGGTCAGGTAAGACGCGCACCGAACGTATGTGGTGTACCGTGCTTAGGCTACCGACGGGTATGAGGTTCGAATCCTCACTAGTTACAAAGGGCGTGAAATGGTTAGCTCAAAGTATCGAGTAGTAATGCGAGTGATAATGCAAGGTTCCCTGCGCTTAGGCCATAGGTGAATCTAAAAACACTCAATAGTTATTACCCTTTGAAAACGCAGGTTCGATTCCTGCCACGTCCACTATGGAAATAAATAAATATATAAAAACGGAGATGGCGAAGCTCGATCGAGGTATCGTGGCTACACCTACAGAGGATTACCTCAATGACTTTGCAGAAGCAAACGGCGGAAGTAATGATTTTTTACTAATGCAACTTGCTAAAAACTATGGCTACAAGTTGGCTTTACTTAATATAGAAAACGAGATAGCAGTATTAAATGCGGAATAATTTATAAGCTTAACACGAGCAACTAAAGATAATATAATAAATAAAAAACAAATAAATATGAGTAGATTAACCATTTATGACAGGCTAAAGCCTGAAATCAAAGAGGCATTACATTCCTCTGAAAACGACAAATACAAAGCTTCTATTGACTATATAGTCGAGGCACTTTCAAACACTACATTTTATAGTGACTTAAAAATTGGCGACGTTAGCTCGCTATACACATTTTCCAACCTTGAACTTATCAAAGTTTCCGCGTGGGATTTTAAATACGGTGATAACATTTTAATATCTAAAGATTATGAATAATGAAATTAAAGAAAGAGCAAGACATAAAGCTTTCGCTAAAATCAGTTTTATAAAATTAGAAAATGACGCTTATAGAAGAGATATAAAAGCAGGGGGTGATGGTAGATTATCAGTTGATTTACTAAGAACCTGCTTAAGCTCTAACGAAAATGAATTACTAACATGGCAATACATTGCTAAACTAATAGAAACAGACGAATAAAAATTAAAATTATGACAAAAGAACAATTAGAATTAAAAGTAAAAGAGTTAACAGCGGCGTTAGCTCAATTTAAAACCGATCAAGACGAACTCCAAAAACAGCTTAATCAAGCAACACAAGATCTTGAAGACGTAAATAAACCTGTAATAACCAAAGAAACCCGCGAAGAAATGCGTAAAATGGTTTACGAAGCGGTAAGCAATTATGACTTTAACAATACAGAGAATTATGAATACGAATTTGAAATTAACTACAACAACCAACTAGAGTTACATAATATAGAGTTTAACTATACTGATGATTTAGAAGAAGCTATATGCGACTATGTTGAATCAGTATTTAAAATACAAGATAATGATGAAGATTAAAGTAAGAAATATGTTTGGCCAATCAGGAAGAGCCGTACCTAATCAATTTATTATAAACACACCCAAAGGTGTATATTTCCAAAGTTACAGAAGTATAATAGCTTTTAGACCTAATAATGGTAAGACAGTATTAGATAAAAACGACTGGGATTATTCAAGAACCACTGGTAAATATCGTAATGAATTCTTAGGTGAATACATAGAGGAAACAAGAAATAAAATTAAGGAAGGTGAATATAAACTAATGAATCTCAATTAGTTATGAAAAGTTTTATAAAGTTTACTATAGTATGGATAAGTCAGAACTTAGCAATACCTTTTTGGATGATTGGTCACGTGCATCTTTCTGTAAATTCCTATCATGCTATACACGAACTACTCGCTAGCTTAAGTATGAACGCTATAGTATTTATAGGATTTATTATCGATTATAAACAACAAAGTAAATTATGAATATATTTTATTTAGACCCCGATCCAGCTAAAGCAGCAAATTATTTTTACGACAAACATAAAGTAAAAATGATATTAGAATCTGCACAAATGCTATGTACTGCACATCATCATTATGCAGAGTTGTATGATTATAAAACATTTGTACCTTATAAAAAAGCACATTACAATCACCCATCAACTATATGGACTAGAGGCAATAGAAGCCAATATTTGTGGTTATATAATCACATGCTAGCATTAGGTGAAGAATATACAAAAAGATATAATAAAAAACATTTAACAATAACTAAATGCAAAATACCTTTAATGTTTATACCTAAAGGTATACCTGATGGCTTCTTTACAGAGCCTCCGCAGTGCATGCCCGATGAATATAAAGTACCAGGTGACAGTTTGTCAGCATACTGGAATTATTACGAACAAGATAAAGTTAAAATTAAAAATAAAAATGAGAAGAAAATTATACGTCCATCTAACATCAACGAATTATGCGAATATTAATAACAAAATTAAAGCGGCAAAAAAGAAAAGCGGATCACGTAAAGTTCCTGCATCAAATAATAGCAGAGCTACACGGTGAAATAGTAATAGCTGCATTAAATAGTAATATTGCAAAAAATAAAGCAAAGCTTTTAAAAAAATATAACCGAAGATTAAAATTAATATTATATTAATATGACAGAAAAACAAATGAATAAATTAGCTGAAAAAATAGTAAGCAAATTAGTAGAGTTACAAAATACATATGATAAAGAATTTAAACAAGATTTAGAAAAATTTAAAGAAGAAAATCCTGATGTTGAAATTAAAGAAACTACAACATTAGATATTGTAAATGAAGAAATTAGCCGCTTAAATAAAAGATTAAAAGATCTTGAAAATAATGAAGACTACGAAAAAGCAGCTATAGTATCTAATAAAATAAATAATCTAAAAAAACGTTATAATATATAATGAAAAAGCTTAAAGAAAATTTAATATATATACTATATTTAATTATTATATATATATTTTTAATTGTTTCTTATCATATTATGTTTGCATTAACATAACGACAATAGCTAATATATAATTTAATAGTAAGAACCTAATGTCACAGTACGAAAGAAATACCAAATACCTAGATAACCATAGAATAATATATAGGCGCAATCCTATAACCGATAAACCTACTCACAAATTTCCGTGGGGATGGTACTATGAAAACGGCACACATCAGTGCTATACACTGTTTAATTCACGTGCTAAAATTAATACGTATCGTAGCCTTAAATGGCATTTATATGTATTATGGTATCTTAATCCTCAATTAGATCAAGAAAGCTTTAATGCACTTGCAAAGCATGTATGTAACAAGCGCGCTGGATTTGTAACTTTTAAAGTTTCAGATCAATTATTACAAGGAATGGTATACGATGTATCCCTTATGGATTTAGAAAAGCCTCCTCCTAATAAACTGCGTAAAGTTATATTTAAAGACTTTACTGGTCTAGATATGCGACAAAAGCTTTCTATAGTTGGAAAATTGGTTGGAAGATCAAAAATATCTGAAAATGAAATTTATGATGCAATGATATTAATGAACGATAATAAAGAAAAAATTACTATATCTAAATTATCAAAAGCTTTAAACTGCTCAACAAGAACTATATATAGAAACATGGGTAATCAACTTAAAAAAGAAAAAGAACTACTTAATCAACAATTATGAAAAAATATAATGTACAAAATTATATAAGGTATAAAAAAGATTTAAAACAATCTATGCCTCCAGAAAAATTTTACGACTACTATACTAGAGATGAAATGATAATTAAATTTTTACCTCTTGTAGAAAATTTAGCACGTAAGTTTTCAACTTCGCAGCAAGCTTCAGGTGTATTAACTATAAATGATCTTATACAAATAGGGGCTTTAGCATTAACTAAGGCTGTAGATAAACTAGATTGGGAAATGCTAATAGATAAACCTGATATTGAAAAAACATTAAAAAGCTTTTATAGTAAAAGAATAAAAGGAGCTATAAGAAGGAAAATAGATGCTTTAAGAGGCAATATGCGTATTCCTGAGCATAAGCTAAGCGAAATACGTAAAAATCCTAAAGATAAAAAAATGGTAGAGCTATTTTTTAATAGCATGTTTTTAAGCATTGACACTAAAGTTAGCGATGACGACGAAGAAAATATGATATATCAAATAGCCGATAAATCAGAACCTTATAATATACAAATACTTAATATTTATTTAAAAGGTTTAATGGAAAAACATTTAAATAAAAACGAATATGAAGTATTAAGATTAAGCTATGGTCTTGATTGTGATAAATATCCGGCTCAAGTAATAGCTGATAAGCTAGGAATAAAAGGAGCAAGTGCTTATGTGCGCGTTTCTGAACTAAAAAAGCAAGCCGTACAAAAGCTTATAGACGGTGTTGATCATTCGCAAGTGCTTGATTTCCTTTAAGTTATAAATGTAAAACAATAAATCAATGTGTAATTATAATAATATACCAAAACAATAAACCATATGACCATAAATGAAAAGCTGGCTACAATCCAGACTAAATTTAAATCGAAAAAAAGTAGATTTAATTCATTCGGCAAATATTACTTCAGATCAGCCGAAGACATTCTCGAAGCAACAAAACCCTATCTATTAGAGTTAGGAGTATCAGTAACGATTAATGAAGAGCTAATCGCCAGTGATCCTATGCCTATAATGCAAACAACTGCAACTGTATCTGATGGCGAAAATGCTATACACGCTACATCTTTAGTTGGTGTCGACCTTAATCAAAAAGGTATGCAAACACCGCAGCAATTTGGCTCTGCATCGAGCTATGGCAAGAAATACGCATTAGGTAATTTATTTCTAATAGACGACACGCAGGACTCAGATGCGTCAAACAATCACGGCAAAGCGCCAAAAGCTAAAACTAAAAACACTATAACCTCTAAAAAAGATCCAGCATATGAAAAAGCGGTTCAATACATAATATCAGGTGGTAAATTAGAAGCTATTAAAGCAAAATACATGATTTCTAAAGAAATAGAAGAAATGTTAAATACTTTATAATGAAAGACGTATTAAAAAGACTAGAGAACGATGAGGATTATTACGGTAAGTTTGGAAAGCAATTTTTAAGTAACTCTGATATTTCTACGTTACTTACAAATCCTTTAGCACTTGGTCAACCATCAAAGCAAATACCAGCTTTCTTGGTTGGCGGGTACTTTCACACAGCTATACTAGAACCTAATAAACTTAAAAAGTTTAAAATTATTAATGCGAGCACTAGAAATACTAAAGCATATAAAGAAATGTCTGGCGGCGAGCTATGTTTACTACAACACGAAGTTGATCAAATCGATCTAATGACTGATAAAGTCTTGGCTAATGATGTTTGCAAAGATTTAATACGTGGTATAAATATAGATTATGAAAAGCCAGGTATTACAGAGCTTGAAGGTTTAAATTGGAAAGGCAAAGCGGATATAGTAAACCACGATGAAAAGCTTATTATTGATTTGAAAACAACAGCAGATCTTAATAAGTTTCGTTGGTCAGCTTCTAAGTACAACTATGACAGCCAAGCTTATATTTATAGCAAGTTATTTGGTTATGAATTTGTGTTTATAGCCATTGACAAAACCACTCATCAGTTAGGCATATTTGACTGCTCGCCTGAATTTTATGAACGTGGAAAAGACAAAGTACAAAGAGCAGCAGAACAATATAAATTATTTTATCAATCCGAGGATTTTGATCCTCAACAATTTTTTATTAATCAAACCTTATAAACAAATGGCAAGAACCAGAAAAAACCAAACAAAAGTATGTACAGTAACAGGAATAAAAACTAATGTTAATAATTTTTATTCAGGGCAAAACCATGTAAAAGCTGTAGATAATTTAAGAAGAACAACGGGGGCCACTAAGACCCAAATGCAAAGGATGTTTAACCAAATAAATCAATACGTATAATATGGCAAGTATTATTAAAGCAAGTATCAATTTATCAGAAGTTCCAAAAGATAAAATTATCGTTGGCAAAAAGGGTAAGTATTTACCTATAACAATTACTATCAACGATGAAGTAGACCAGTTTGGTAATCAAGGACCGATAGTTGTAGCTCAAACAAAAGAAGAACGCGAATCTAAACAAGGTAAAACTTATTTAGGAAACGTTCAAGTAGTATGGACAAACGGTGACAACGTTGCCGCCGCCCCAAGACAAGACCAACCAGCTGCACCGCAGCCGGCCGCAGCATCAGAAGTTGATTTACCATTTTAAATTAAATTAAATTAATGCAGACAATAGAGATCAATGGATTTTTGATTGACGAATTCAATCAACATAAGCTAGAAGAAGGCAAAAAGCAGGGTGTATGCCCTGTTTGTTCTCACACTAGAAAACCTAAGAACCAAAAAGCAAAATGTGCTTCTTATGATTGGGAACGGGGTCTCGGTACTTGTCACAACTGTAATACATCATTTCAATTACATACATACAAAAGAAAGGGTAATGCTGATAAAGTATATGTAAAACCTAAGCAAATAATAAACGAAGATCAACCCGAGTTTGTTAGCGATAAAGTTATTGAATGGTTTAAAACAAGGGGTATATCTCAGGAAACCCTTTTTGATTTAAAAATTGAAGAGGGTCCTGAATATATGCCGCAAACCGGTAAAACCGAGAATGTAATAAAGTTCAATTATTTTATGGGTGGTGAATTAACTAATGTTAAATACCGCGATGGAAGAAAGAACTTTAAATTATATAAAGGCGCTGAAAAAGTGTTTTATAATATAGACAGCATTGTAGGTTTTGAATATTGTATTATTGTTGAAGGCGAAATGGATGTGCTTGCTTTATATGAGGCAGGTATAACAAACGCTATATCAGTACCAAATGGCGCTACACTAAATACTAATAACTTAGATTATCTTGATAACTGTATTGATTACTTTGAAGATAAAGAAAAAGTTATATTAGCTGTAGACTCCGATGAAGCAGGGCAAGCGTTGCAAGCTGAATTAATACGTAGGCTTGGGTCGGAAGTGTGTTATATAGCTACTTTTGATGACTGTAAAGATGCAAACGAATATTTATTAAAGTATGGAAAAGAAAAATTATCAGAGCGTATATCAGGATCAAAGCCAGTACCGCTGGAGAATGTTACAACGTTCAGGGATATCGAAGATGAAGTCACGGACTTTGTTCGTAATGGTTTCAAACCTGGCTTTCAAATTGGTTTGGAAAACTTTGATAATATATTTTCGACGTACACTGGTCAGTTTATTACTGTCACTGGCATTCCCTCTTCAGGGAAGTCAGATTTCGTGGATCAAATGGTTGTCGGATACAATGCTAACTATGGCTGGAAAACAGCTTTCGCATCTCCGGAAAACGTACCAACATATCTACACGCTCATAAGTTAATGCGGAAAGTTTGGCAAGGTATGCCAACTAGGAATGATATTAATGGAGAAAAGTGGAATCAAATTGCGGATCATTGTAATACTAATTTCTTTCACATTGATATGGAACGCTACACATTAGAATCTGTGTTGAAGAAAGGTGCTGAGCTAGTTAAGCGAAAAGGTATTAAATGCTTAGTCATTGATCCGTTTAATAAAGTAAGAGATGTAGACTGTAAGACAGAAGATGTTAATCGCTACACAATGGAGTACTTAACAAAAATTGAAATGTTTGCTAAAAAGTTTGATGTTTTAGTTTTTGTTGTTGCACACCCTACTAAAATGTATAAAGACAAAGACGGCAAGATTGAAGAGCCTACGATGTATAACATAAAAGGCGGGGGCGAATGGTATGACGCTAGTTATCATGGCATATTAGTGCATCGAGATTATGAAGCTAGAACTGTCAAAGCTAAAGTACTTAAGGTAAAGTTTCAAAATTTAGGCGAAAATGGAGCCGAAGCATATTTTAAGTGGGAGCCAAAATCTGGCTGCTTTATACCACACGAGCCTTTGAATTTAGCTGATGAAAAAATGCCTTGGGAATAAATGAAAAGCTTATATGGTAAAAAAACAAAGCCAATGCCCTTATATACTACAAGTAATGAAGAGCAAGAATGGTACAAGTATTGTTTAAAAAATAATATAAGAATTTCACCTTATGGCATACAAGGCGATACAGATCATTGGCATATTGCTATTAATTTAGGACCATATAAAAAATGGGAAAAGCCAAATTTATCGCCAAGCAAATATTGTAGAAAAACAATTTGGATAGAGTATTATAAAATGTGTAAATATTATTATGATAAATATAGAAAATGAATATAGAAGACTTATGGCAGAAATTCTCCACGGAGGATTGGATAAGGAGGACAGAACAGGGACTGGGACGAAGTCTGTCTTCGGAAGAACGATTAAGCATGACATGTCACTTGGCTTCCCTATACTTACAGGGAAAAAGATAAGCTTTAATGCGGTAAGAACAGAATTGCTTTGGATATTACAAGGCAGAACAGATCTTAAGTATTTAGAAGATAACGGTGTTAAGTACTGGAGACCAGATTATGAACGATCAGGCAGAACAGATGAAACATTAGGCCCTGTGTATGGAAGACAGTGGCGTGATTTTAGCGGCGTAGATCAGCTTCACAATCTTGTGTATAGCATAAGTACCAATCCAAACTCTAGGCGTCTTGTGGTTAGCGCATGGGCTCCTCATGAAATGGACCGGATGGTTTTACCTCCGTGTCATTATGCTTTTCAAGTGTATATTAATAACGGTGTTATAGATTTAATGTGGCAACAACGTTCAGCTGATGTATTTTTAGGTTTACCTTATGATATTGCAATGTATGGTTTATTATTAGAAATGTTAGCTAATGGCGCTAGATTAAAAGCAGGTAAGCTTATTGGACAACTTGGCGATTGTCATTTATATAACAACCATTTAGAGCAAGCTAAAGTATATTTAGATAGATCAAAAAGAGTGTTGCCTAAATTAGAATTGTATAAAGGCTTGTTCAGCAATAAAGGCCACTTATATATTCCAGACGCCGAAGATATTAAGTTAATTAAATACAATCCTTATCCTGCAATTAAAGCAGAGCTAAGTGTTGGTAAATAAAAACAAATATGTATTATTTATACCACATACCTGGTAAAAAAATAGGAGTTACACGTAATCTTAATACCAGGGTTACCCTTATGCAAGGCTATAAGGAGAGCGAATACGAAGTTCTTGATCAAAGTAATGATATAGATTATATATCAGACCGCGAAATAGAACTTCAAAAGTCTTACGGCTATAAGGTCGATAGAAAACCATATAAACACTTATTTAATAAAATGAATATAAACGCAACACAACAAACCTCAACTTTCCCTTGCCCAGTCAATAAATTAAAAGGCAGGCTTACGGATAACATAGGTCTTACTTGGCATACAGAATTTGGCCAGTTTAAAATTACTAAACAAAATATTCTGTGGATAATTAGGAACGTTAAAGAGTCAATGTATAACAACGAAAGATGTTATATATATAATAAAGCTTTTTATGAAGCTTTCTTTAATCCTCATCACACACCTCAACCTAAATTAAAATACGATACTAGTGTAGATAAAGTGCCGGGTCGTTTTGATCTCATAAGAATGTGGGCTAAAGACAGAGGTATTTATGATAAAGGTAATTCACATACGCAATATGTAAAGCTGATGGAAGAGGCTGGTGAACTAGCTGCTGCATTACTTAACAAGGATAAACCTGAAATACAAGATGCTATAGGTGATATGGTTGTAGTGCTTACAAACCTAGCAGAGCTTGAAAACTTTGCAATCGAAGACTGCGTTGATTTAGCTTATGCTGAGATATGTAATAGAACTGGCGTGATGCACAATGGCACATTTGTAAAAACCGGAATAAAAGAAACATTATGACTAAAAAAGAAATAGAGTTTAGAGACCCCGTTGTAGAACGTGTTGTAAATAAGTTTGTAACACGCTCTGACGTAGGCTATGCTAAATATGGCGTAACACTTGAAGACGATAAATCAAATATATTTCAATGGCTTAATCATTTACAAGAAGAGTTAATGGATGCTGTGTTGTACTTGCAAAAACTAAAAGAAACAACAACAGAAGAAATGGAAGAGGCATTGCTGCGACAAATTGAAGTTCATGAGACGGAAACCTTATAAAAGAAAAAGCAAAAAGCGTGGTCCTGTTGTAAGTAAAAAAGTTACTTATGACGGGATTAACTTTGCTTCAGGCTTAGAACGATATATGTATATGGCTTTAAAAAATGCAAAAATTAAAGCTAAATACGAAGGAGAAACTTTTGTTTTGTTAGCTGGCTTTCATTTTGATAATGAAGTATACGAAAGATGTGCTAACGGCAAAGGTGATTACAAAAACAGAGGCTGCAAACGTATACTACCTATTAAGTACACGCCTGATTTTATTGGTGATGACTTTATAATTGAAACAAAAGGTAGAGCTAAC
>VMHT01171423.1_pt1 | contig 59980 bp, 36 predicted proteins | sample 4693611 | NCBI WGS metagenome assembly VMHT01 (sample SAMN12280063, study PRJNA550983) | marine metagenome | isolation source: seawater sampled from same location over 5 years 0.02-0.2 micron viral filtrate | place: USA: collected off the coast of southern California halfway between the port... ...
CGATTCTTGTGCTTAGTCATCATATCTCGTAGATACTGTTCTGCTTTCATCTTAGGCAGATTACCTACATCGATATAGAAAATTCTTCTTTCAGGCGCTCTAGATATTCTGTAAATAACTACAGCATCTTCCATCATTCTTAACTGATTCAAAGGCTTGATTGCCTTGTGTAAGTTAGAAATGATTAATGAGTTACTCTCATTAAGTAAACCTGAATTAGCATTTACAATTGAGTCTTTAGCAATCTTTAATCCTTGAAGATCAGTATTATTTCCAGCACTTTGTACTGAACCAGATTGCGATAGAAATCCTTTTTCACTATAAAGATAGTACTCATTCTTTATTCTTTTCGTTAGGAACTTGTTGTCTCCAGCCTGTACTGATCCAGACTTCTTATCTTCAAATTCTCTAATCTTACGAATCTTTCTTGGATCGATATAACGCAACTCTTGAATACCCTTTCGAGGTTGCTTGACATCGATCATAACATGATAGTTGATTCTTCCGTCAACATACCACTTCTGAAAAGTGTCGTAACCAGTAGAAGAAAAGTCTAACAACTTTAATACAGTGTCAAACTCTTCTCTGATTTTCTTTTTGATGTTGTCGGGTTGATCGACCTCATCAGTAACACATTCAACAACCTTTTCGTCAGAAGAGATACTAACTGCTTCGTTAATAATATCATCTACTGCTTGTGCAACTTCTGGTTGCTGTAGCATTCCTCTATATTTCTGTACAAGTTCTGCTTCTGATCTTGCACTTCCTGCGAGGTCGAGATAGCTACTAGCGGCAGTACCTGTTGCCGTAATATCAATAGAGCCATCCTCAGCCTCTGGTGAAATAAATGAAGGAATATTCTTTTCTTCTTTATCACTCTTGCGCTTTATCTCGAATCCGAATAATTCAGCCATAGTTTATCCTCTAATCTTAGGGAGAGTTGATTCTCTCCCGTTAATTATCGTTATCAATCTTACTCGTTAGTGGCGCCGTCTCCGGTGATTCCACCAGAAACATTCCACCAGTCATACTGGAAAGTAACATCAAAAGTTTCAATAGTGTCATTAGTACCCCAATCAGTTGTAATAGCGGCAACAGTAATTGGGAACAAGCCGTTAAAGTTATAAGTTCTCAAAGCCTGACCAGTTTTTGAATACTGTGTGATCTGCGCTTGAGCCTTATATTCTGAAGCACTTGCTGTGCCTAATTGCGTAACATTTCCTTCGTGGGAATTGATTGAAGCCATCCATTCTTCCATAGCGTTACGGATAAGAAAGTCTTCATCGTTAATGATAGTTACAGTCCACTCAGCGAATGTTCTGTCACCAGCAATTTTCACTTTACGACCAAAGTATGGAACTTCGATTGTTCCTAAAGTCGCTTCTGGTATCTGTGCCGCCTGTACCATAAAAGGTGTCTTTAGATCAGCAATTCCGTTAATAGGATTTGTAATCGCTACTTGGAATAGTGACGGCTTGGCACCCCCGAAGGTCAGTTGGCTTTTAATTTCATTTATGTTGAAAGCCATTTTTTATATCTCCTTGTTATTTAATATATTTATTAAGCCTGACCAACGATCTCTTTGAACTCTACGCCTGATCTAACAGCTACAAAGTTCAACTGGATGAAGTTGATAGAACGAGCTGGCTTGACATAAATGTCGCCAACAAACTGATTGTTGTTAACAACATTATCAGTATTGTTTGATGCATCACAAACTACTTTAAAGTCGTAAATGCCTCGTCTACCTTGAACATCTCTCAAGAACGGTTCAACTAAGTTTACAAATTGCGCTCTAGTGAACTCATCGTTAAATTCGAATAGAGTTGACTTGGCCGCTCTACTAATTGTCTTCTCAAGAACAATGAACAGTCTTCGCACATTAATTCTATCAAATGCGCTAGTAACTCCAGTAAATGTCTTATCTCCAAATAACACAGTACCTTGTCCTGGTTGAGTGATTACTGGATTAACGCCATTCTTATAGAGCAAATCTCTCTCTGCTTTACTAGGATTAACTAGTAACTTAACAACATTCTTAACATTACCTCTTTGATAACCAGCTGGTGAGAACCAAGGATCTCTTAGATCGTCTGTTCTAGCACAAAGACCTGCAATGTCACCATTCAAAGGAATATATGTGTAAACATCGTTATACTTGTCGTATTGATACTTATATCCACTATCTACAACAGCGTAAGAAGATTTTGTCACTGAATTAGAGAATGAAATCACATCTGTTACAGTAGTGTCAGCAAGTTCTGGAGAAATGAATGCTACGCAATCTCTACGAACCTCAGCTACATTATCGATAATGTAGTTAGCCAAAACATGGCTGTCTTTAGCCTTTCCTTGAAGAATAAACGAAATGTCTACATCAGCAGGATCTACATATAGATCATAACCAGCCGCTAGATTGCTAATAGTTGCGCTATTTTCATCAGCACCGTCATTACCACCTGATAGCAAGTTACCTGATCTAACTTTAGTAAATTCGGCTGAATTCGCTTCTGTAATCTTAATCCAATTAGACTCTTCTTCTAATACATTGTATACCCAGTTAGATGAGCCGTCTGATTTTTTAGCAGTAGAAATTGTTGAAACATTTTCAAAGATTTCTAAGATTGAACCTGCTGTGCCAGTAACCTTTCCATCAGCGTCTCTAACAACAATGTGAATACTTCCTACACTTGGCTGAGCATCGAATAAGTCTGCATCTCCCCACTGTACTTCGTAATCGTTGTGATCGATATCAGCAATAATTCCTGTAAATCTTTCTTCAAATTGTACTGTCACATTTAAGCTAGTGAATGGAATAAGCTGTGAATTAGTATCTGTATTAGTAGGTCGGCTAGTAAGCTGAACATTTTTAGGAGATGCATCTGTATGATCAAGTGCATCTTGTTTAGTTAATGCTAATTTAACAGCATCTGTAGTAGTTCCAGTAACAGAACCACCCGTAGTAAATTCAGCACCGTCTGTTCCTTTACCAGCTGAAGCTGTTACAGGAATAGCATAGTAGACTCTACCGTTTTCAAGACCGCCAATCGTACCATTGCCATTTGGATTATACTTAACTGCTTGACCTAAAGTGAAGCCGTGAGTCTGTAGGTTAATGATACTACCATTAGTTCCTAAATCTACTACACTTTCGCCACCAGAAGCATCACCGTCTCTATCAGCACTTTCAGACTGAAGTACTACACCACTGTCGGTAGCGGATGACGGTACCGCATCTGGTTCAAATGCTTTTGCTGTGCCTTCAACACCACCTTGAATGTTAGTAACATCTTCTTTTACTGTCATTTTTTGAAGAACTTCTGAACCACTACCTTTGATGATTACTTTTGTACCTTTACGCAAAAACGCTACAGATGTTGCGGATGCACCTTCTATTGTTGCCTGAGTTCTTGAACCGTCTACTATATCTATAGTACCCTTATTGGTTAAAGCTGTTGAACTGAAACGCACTTGTTCGGTAGCATCAGCATCAGTATCATTAACACAGTATGATACAGAAATAGAGTTTCCTAATAGACCCTTATATTTTGCTGTGAAGTTTTCATCTGTTTCGGTTGCATCTGCTAGACCGGTAGTGCCTACACGAGTCACATAAAGTGCATCACTATAACCTAAAAAGTTTGCCGCAGTGTAGAATGTTTCCACATTCGACCAGAAACTTCCGTAACCTGCCGCATAAAGTTTAACTGGAGCGCCAAAGCGATCCACTAATTCTTGCTCCGAAGAGACGAGTACTCGTTCTCCTACTGGCCCCCATCGAAATACACCTGCAATTGCACCCTCGGTTGTACCAACCGCCGGAACTGCATTAGTTAAATCGACTTCACTGACATTAATGCCCGGACTTGTTTGAAAAGCCATTGTTGATTTCTCCTTGTTTATTTTGTAAGTTATAAACTTCTATATTCTCTATATTTATAATAATAGCGATCTAGTGCAACAACCAGGAATCATCTCCGTCTGCCGCTAACATCGCTTGGCTCTCGTCAGTTGTTTCATAACTATTAAATCCAATGGGCAATAAACTTTCCATTAGTTCGTTTTCATTTCTTTGACGCAGTTTATCCACAGTATTTATATCTGTGATTTCTTTGAAAAATCCTTGATCTGACATCCAAGCAAAGAGTACAAGACCCATTGCTAAGTCGTCATGTTTTCCAGATTCAGCCTGATAAGTATTACCTCTACGAGAGAATGTAGATAGTTCATTAACTGTTTGAAAATCGTTTATAATCAGTTGATCCTGCTCAACGAGCATTTTAAGCATATTACAGCCTTGTGTTTTAACTGACTTTGTTGTTCTTATTCCCTTATCTGTGTTTTTTGAGAATCCAGTCGATAGTCTTTTACCAGATCGACCCGCAGACTCAGTAAACATAAGAGTTTCACATTCATATTCATAATGTAGCACTTCTGCTACTTGTTCACCTATATCGTTTATCTCTACCAATACATATGCATCGTTATAATTTTTGATAGTTCTATGTATTACTTGAGCGTAATCAATAGGCGTAATTGTGTTGTCTTTGTACACACAAACTTGTTTATACGGCATAGTTGTCACATCAACAATGTGAAATGCCGAGTAATCTAATCCTTTACCTCTTGAAACATCAACAACACAGCAGTAAATGTTGCCTCGTTGAGGCTTCTCATATACTTTCATAAGTGTAGTTTCATATATTGGCGTCTTTGTTACCAATGTTTTAAGTTTAGAGCCTTCAATCAATGTGCCTGAAGAGCCCAAAAATGCACACTCAAACTCTTGATTAAACTTTTGAGTGTCATGATCCATAGCGGCAAGAGTTTCTTCTCTCCACTTCTTACCTCTACCCGGTACTTTTTGCCAAGGCACTTCAACATACTCAAACCCATTTACATCTTCTTTTGCACCTTGACAGGTTTTGTAAAAATGATTTAATCCATTCGGTGTTGATGTGTATAACATCTTTGTTGTTTCACCAGATGAAATCGTTGGAAATACTGATGCAAAGAACTCATCCCAGTTCTCTACGAATGCTGTTTCATCAATATACAAGAACGAAATCGATTTACCACGAATCGCACTTGATGATGTTGCACCTGCAATGATCTTACATCCGTTCTCAAATTCAACAGAACCTTTGTTCCATTCAATTACACCTTGTTGCAACCACTTGGGTAATGCTTCATATGCAATCTTAATTCGATCAAGTATTTCACGAGCGGCATCACCTTTGTTTGCAAGTAATGCACAAGTCTTGTGTTCATTAAAGATTACATAGTGTAGAATCACAGCAACAGCAGTTGTTGTTTTACCTGCCTGTCGTGATGTTACAACTGTTACCCTACGATTATTTGTTATCTTGTCTACAATTTCTTTCTGATAATCATATAGTTTGATTGGTATCAAACCCTTATCCACATGAACTATTTGAATATATTTCTCGGAGAAGTAAATAGGATCACGGGCACACTTGATGAACTCACCAACCATATCTGGACTAAACTCAATGGGCGTACCCTTTCGTTTTAGATTGATATTGCCGTTATAGCCTCGTTCAAGCATATTAGCCATCTTTTTCTTTCATGTCCTTCAACAACTGCTGTAGTTCGTTTGTTGATCCAACAAACAGATTGTTGTTAGTTGTTACACCTTTAGTCGAGTCTGGATTTGACTCGCCCTCTACTTTTAATTTGTCTGTAGACATTTTAACCAAATCTTTGTTGGCATCTACAAGAGTTTTCATGATAGTCGAAACGACCTCATATGCTCTTGGATGCTCTGATGCTTTTGCCACATCGAGCATTTGCTCTAACGCCTCTGTACCAGATTCGATTACATTGTAGAAGTTACTTCTAGCATACTCATAATCTTTATCCATCTTGTCGTCAGTGGGAACTACTGTTCTTTCAATCACTTTCCCTTCAACTACATCATCCAGAGGCTCAAGTCCTAGACTTTTACCTATTTCATCATTCATATTATATTGTTCCATCTCCGTCTGATATTACAGTTAATGCTTTCCAGTCATCATTTTCATCTATTTGACTTAAATCAACACTTACCGATGAGCCTGGAGGCACATCACTAGCTACATTAGCGGGTGCTTGATAAGTGTCTCCGACTTTATAATTTGTAGTTTGTGTTCCTAAATACACACTCCACGCAGTTCTATTTTGTATATTAGTACCTGATCCTAAATCAACAATTCTGTATGTTGTTCCTGTTACAGTGCCAGAAGGATCTATTGGACCTAAAGTGGGCATAACTTCAATTTGCTCACCGCCATCACCTTGAATCATTGATGGATATAGATCAACATCAATAAACTTAATCTGCTTCTTAGTTTGCATAGGAGAAAAGAAGTACGCTTTCATAGTGAAGTTTAGTGTCCATATCAATGCTCTTCTTGTCTGAAAGTCTCCATCATAAGTATCTTCTTGAGAAACGCTATTCAAAACCACAGGTATATCAACATATCCCATATCGTCTACCATTTGAACACTTACTGTACAATCTGGCTTGAAGAATGGAAGTATCTGCTCGATTATCTTCATACCATCTTCGTTATACTTTGTCATTATGTTGAGTTGAAACTCGATGTCATAAGGAGCGGGAGTATACATCGTCTTTACTCCGCCATCAGCAAGTGGCGAACCCTTGATTTGCTTTGTCAGACTGGTAAGTTTTCTCTCTGCACTGTAAGCCATGCCCGTTATCTCAAACGACATTCTAGGCAAAGTTATAGCAGACTTATTGTTTAGATTGGGATCTTGATCTAGTCTGACTAAAATCTTTTCTTTTGGAGCATAGTTGATAGGCACTTTCATCCTTTGAAGAGAGTTGCCAGAAGTATCCTTTCTAGTTATTTCGATGTCATTGAATAGTGTGCCAAATACAGCAACATATCTTCTCGTAGACTCGTGATAAAAGTGATTGCCAAACATTAGAAGTTATTATCTCCAAAAGGATTCATTTCAGTGAAGTCTATTATGTTGTCTGCTGTTGTTTCAATGCTTGTGTTAGTTGCTAGAGAGTCATATGCCTCTACATTATCAACTCTAGAAGACACAATAGAAACCTTTCCGTAAGAAGAACCATCAACAGTTCTATAATAATAATTCAAACTTGTATCAATATCTGATGGAGGATTAAATGTCGTTTTAGCTCCTGCGCTACCAGGAGTGCCTGTAGAGACTTGACCGCCTACTAACTCTCCACTATTGGCACCTACAGTAGTGTATATTCCTATAGTTTGACCAGTGTTTGACGAATCTGACTGGTCAAATACATAAGTCTTTCCTATTTCAAGTTCTAAGAACAGGTTCTTAGTCGGTGTATCTTTAATGGCAGTGCTGGTATTTACTTTTTCTAAGAAGAATCCGTTATCGTATGTTGTGTTGTAAGTAACATCCGAAGTCTCGACAAACAAGTCAACATCGGCAAAATTGTGATCAATAAAGTCATGACCAGTATTGAATAGTTCACCACTATATTCGAACAACTCGGCACGAAGATCGTACATTTGAAGTGCGCCCATTTGATAGAAAACAGGCTCATGCTCAACATATTTGATTTCGAAAATCTTTTTATTTAGAGGCAAGTATATTAAGTCGCCTTCTAAAGGTCTAGTGTTTGATTCAGTCGCTCCACGATGTGGTATAACATCGCTTTCATAAGTTCTTCTTGCGACTGTTAATGTTATTGAATCACGAATTTCAAGACCAAACTTAGATAAGAAGTCACCTTCACCTTCGAAGCCATCAACATTCTTAATATACATCTCGATCATGTGCGCTTCATTATACTCTATGTAACCCGATCTGGTTTCGTTAAATATAGAGTCTCTTTGAGTGCTAGTTCTAGGTATATACCAAACATCTATTCCGTAGATTTTTATAGATTCGATAACCAAGTCTTCAATGAGCGATTGCTCCATTGAGTTCTCGTAGTTTTCGAAATAATAGTTTTTAGCCACGCTTTTATCCTATCATATCAGATGCGGGTAAAGAGTAGCTATTGATAATTTCTTCTTCTAGCCGTTGAATCTCTTCTCTTGCATCATTTAAAATTTGTTCTCCATTGAACTGTATATTACCTGGTAATGTCAAACCAGCGAACTTGGTAATATTTGAGCCCCACTGATATTTAATTTTTGCTGTTGCGTAGTTTTGTAACCAACGATCTTTCCAAACATCTGAAAATGTTTGAGGATCTACAACTTGATATGCTTCTACCACAATGTAAGTTCCTACCGTTAGATTATCCCAGTCCATATCTAACGAAATTTTATCTTGATGGCGATTATATCTCATGGGAACTTTACCGACTAGTAGTTCCTCTATGAGTTGCATATGTTGCATCGACATCTGAAAGTTTATTAGGGGACCCATATTAATATCGTGCAGATTATGTAACACATATTGATATTTTGCGTTAAATATACCATTGCCGAAAGTCGCATTAGACTCTGGCGTAAATACATTGATTGCGCCAATGATGTTTTCTGGTACAGGAATATATCTTAATTCATAAGTGCCTTTAAAGGCAGTAGTTATTGCTCTACGATTGCTGGCCGCGGTACCATGCTTTGCCGCAAATGCAGGACTTGAGACAAATTTAGTGGCATCAAAATCCCCAAATGTAGGTTTTTTGAAGAATACCCTTTTATTAGTTACATCGATTGCCACAATAGTTGCTGTTGCTGTTGCTGTCGCATCTGCGGTTGTATTATCTTCATACTCAGAAATTACTTCACCAACTACAAAGTCGCCTTCTTCTAGTGTTGCAAACTCTACATACGAATTTAATACTCGATATTTAACATAAGTCTTTTCGACTCCATCGAAATGATAGTCTTGGTAGTAAGAAAGTGCTTCATCAATACGATCATCTGCTTGATCTTGATCGACATTGATTTCGATGACTGGTTTACCCAGCTTTCTAAGACAATACTCTCTAAACTCTGATTTATTTGTTGGCTGTGCCATGCTTATATCCTAGATTTTGTTGATATATTAAGTATTTATACACTAAGATTATTACTTAGTTATTCCACCAGTTACTGTGATAGTACCTTCTAAGACACGAGTCACTACAGGGGTAGAGGCATTAGATACAATCTCTACATCATAAAGATATCTGCCTGGTTCTATGCTGTTTGTTCCAACTTGAGTTACTGTAGTTCCGTCAACAACATCTGCATTTGGGAGTTCTAGCGTGATTTTACCGCCGTTATCATTGTGTGTACAGATAAAATTAGCAGTTATCGTACTTGTAACGAAGTTTTTTCGAATTTGTGACCTAGCTGTATATCCAGTGAGGTCGAATAACTGACCATTACTGGCCAAGACATCGACTGTAGCCGAAAAGTCTGAACCTTGATCAATTGTTAGGTTTGATTTGATTGCCATAAAATTTCTCCAATAGATACTACAGTTATTTATAAATAACAGAATAACCCTATATAACTAATTGGAAGAATTATGTCAAGAACAAAGTATGTAAAATTTGGTGCCAGAGCAGATAAAAACTTATCTGACATACCTAATCCTAAAAAAGCACTAGATAATATATTAGATAACATCTCTGTACAAGTAGACGAAGATGGTAATGCGTTGAGATTTACATCTGATGATCTTGTTCCTCTGATAGGCATATCGAGAGGTCCTTTAGGACAGAATGTGAATTCGTCTGGTCAGGCAAATGAATTTACACAATTAGCAGATACGACAGTAGAGGGAACACTTATTGGTGCCGAAAACACAACTGTTCCTGTTGAGCCTAGAATAACAATTCAAGATCACATAAACAACTTTAAAGTTGCTTTGGGAGATCCTCCATGGATAAATGGTGGAACAGGGCCCAGCGCAACAATGATTGCAGTAGAAAGACTTAACTCAAACACTGTTAACTATCCTGAAGCAGTGATCGATGGAGACGATGCTGAACCAGAAAACTCGTATAGAATTTTAGAAGGCGAGTCTAACATGACATTTGATCAGCTTCAGTCTGTTGTGGGTGCACTCACAGGAGATGACGGTACAAAAAGATTATTAACTCCAGTTGCATCTACTACTTTAGAGCAACACAATTCAGTTGCGACTATACCTTATATAATTGTAGACACAGGTAATGGTAGTTTTGACTTCACAACCATAGGAGCTTCGGCTCAAACCCCTCCAGTTGGAGAAATATTCACAGCAACTTTAGCTACAAGTTGGTTAGCTTCTCAAGGTCATGTCATACCTAGTAAAACTATGGGCAGTTTCGTACAAGGAAAATTATATACGATAACCGCTATAGGTACAGGATTATCCACTAATCTATCTGAATGGTCTCTGTTAGGCGTAGAAGGTCATCCTTATCCAGGCAAACAATTCATATGTCAGCAAGCACCTGCAGATCAAACCACAAATCTAACTGCTTATGCAATGGAACACTACAGTATAGGTGAATTCTTCGACTGTCTTGCTCCTGGTCAATCTATCTCAAATGCTGATCGTCTTAATTTGAGAAATCAGACTCTTCCGACTGGAGCAACACATTCAACAGCGAATCCCGAAGACTTACCAGTTAGTAGATTCTATACATCTAAGGTCGATCCTGCGAATCTTTTCGAATTAATTGAAAATGTTGACTTTTGGGAAAGAGGAAAGATTCAGTTAGCTGGACCACTTCATCCAGATTTTTCTGACTTAGTTGGTGGAGTAGTTTGGGAAGGATATCAAAGCGGTAAATTCAATCCATCGTTCTTCACTAACGGATTCTTTTCTTTAGAGGAAGATGTTGCTGACGATGGAAATTTCAGATATGTCAAAGGAATTAATTCGTTTCTGTTTGAAACAATAGGAAAAGTTTATTTAGAAACAGTTGATAATGTGACTAGATTAGAGTTTATAGATGACAGAGACTGGAGAAGAATCTGTGAGCAACATACCGTTCTCATAGATGGTGACGGATATCAAGTGTTTCAAGTGTATTACTCAGCAGACACAGCTACTAGTAAACTTAGATTCTACGCAAACTTAGAAAGTGATGCTGGAATTACAGACACCGACGGAAGAAGATTAGAAATCGCATATGATAGATCCGAGTATGAGTTAAATACTGGTAATATAGACTTAACTGCTCCAGCGGGCGGTAAAAGAAGAAAGATAAGATATAGTGCTTGGTGGTATGAGCCAAGTGATGAACAAGAACAGCAACTCGACTTTAAATTGTTTGAGCATGATCATAGAGATAGCGGTGATGCCTTATCATACTCTTTCTTCTATGAAACAGACGGAACTCAAGATGCGTACGGCAGATACACTTTCCCATACTTTATGGAAAATCATGCAAAGAAAACAAATCAAGAAATGACATCTAAGTTGACAGTTGATAATACGATTTCTATGTTATTGTATGAAGCTAAACAAGATTTTGGAGATGCGTTACACTACACAACCACATCAGGAAGTGAAAAAATTCAACTTAAAACTGCTGTGCTTACAGATGTCGGAGGAACACTAGAAACTGATACTACCAATACGGGAGCTGAGGCTTTTGCAGTGACACGACCTGGAGATGTGATCACATTTATTAAAGCATACGATACAGGTAATGCGGGATGGGGTAATGCTTCAAATCAAGTTTGGTCATTCCAACTTTTAGATCAAAACGGCTACAATAAAGGATTTGTTTCTCAAGATATTGGGGCTGGATCAGGCGCCAATATGGCATTAAACAGCAAAGTAATATTTGCTTCCTGCTCAAACGAAGGATTAGTTGGTACATATAAAGCATCTAGATCAGATGCGAAAACGCTAACTATCAGACGAACAAATAATTCAGCAGAATCGTTTTCTAGACGAATAGAAGATGTTGCAGTAGGCGATTTGGTATATTATACTGATTTAGATCAATTCTACACTACAGACAGCGATATATTACAAGTAGCCCATGATGGTAAACCAGCAGTCGTGACAGAAGTAGACTATACAACAGATGCTAACGCCGACGGTATTTATGAATTAATCACTCTAACATTATCAGAGCATGGTAGTATAACATCTACCGCTTCTACTCCACTAAACTTTAGTTCAACCCAGAATCAGGCTAATGGATTAGCCTTTATCTACTCTAGTAGAGGGTTAAACGATCTAGCTGGTATTCACGAGTGTTCAGGAGTATATGGCGTAGAGGTTGCGGCCAATGCAAACTCAGGAACTAACAGCGTTCAATTAACAGATACTAATTTTAGTAGAATTCAAGTTGGAGATATAGTATACTTCGAAGCCGCTGTTCCACAGCCAACACAAGATGAGAATCAAACCGGTAATACTACGGTAGTTAGATCGAAAAGCACATCACCAAACACTATAGTGCTTGAGAATAGTGGCGATCAAAGCGATGCTACTTTCTCTCAAACAGTCAATGCTGGCGCAACAATGGTGATTGTTCCTAGTGGCAGTTACAGTGGATCAGCTACTCAACTCAAGAAAAATAGAGAATACTGTGTTATTCCTCTGAACACTGCGCCACCATTTAGTAGTAATTTAGATGGACTAGTTACCACTGACGATTATCCTAACTTAGATTTAGAGGAGATGTCGTTCAAAACTTTGAGTTTCAATTCACTAGCGGCACACCAATGGAGTATAGCAACTTACGATACAGGATATTTAACAACAAATAGTCCTATAGTTCCTGATATATTTCATGTTGGCGATTTTGTTAAGATAGATGGTGCAATATCTACTCAAGGAACCGGTAGACTACCTGATGTACATACTGACGGAAGAATATATAAAGTGTCGCAATTAGCCGGCGGTGGTCAAAATCCTAGATTACAATATTGGAATGGAAGCGGTTGGCTAAATCTGCATGAAGCATCGGGTGGAGTAAATGGTACTCTCGTAGGACACACATTTACTAGACTGCCAGCAGTACAATCTCTTTCTGATGTTGAGTATCACGAAGGAACAAGTGAATCAGCAAATAGAGGAAGCGAGACAAGCACAGAAGCAAATCAGCCAGACGCTTTCATGGATATAAGTTACACTGCTCCTGGTAGTAATACAGAAAGAACCTTTAAGATTCTAGCAAATACGAGAGATGTAGTTCCTAAGTAGTTTCCTTGACGAGCATGAAATACTGTTCGCCATTAATAAACATAGGAACTTTATGCGTGTAGGATCCTAAAGTTAGCTGACCGCTCGCCCCTCCGTTTATAGGAATTACAGCTTGAGTAGTATTACCACTGCCATCTTTTTTGAATAGTTTAGGCTTGTAACCTCTAGCCGCGGCTGATCCAGTACTGGCTCCTCCTGCCGAGTCACCGTCTGGTTGAAAAACCAGATTAGCTATTTGAGACTTATTAGATTCAGTCTGTAGTGCCGCAGAAGTACTTCCAGACTCAAAAGCAACATTACTTACTTCTTCCCAAGGATTTTCTGAACCAGAAAACGCTCTAATTTCTCCACCAGTGGCCGTATTATAGATGAATAGTCCTGGAGCGTTATCTCCGTTATTGTAGATTGCTACAGGAGTATTATTGTTGCCTACCAGTTTATCGTTTGTTATTCTGATATTACCTTTGAATCTAAGTCTTTCATCAAAGAAGTTTGATCTGTCTGTGAGTATTGTTCTACTTTTTTTCGCTTCTAGTCTGCCTATGGCGCCCGCAATGTAGCCAATTTGATCGTAAGTTCCGTAGTTATCATAAAATCCTACATCCGGTGCGGCTCCATCATCTGCGCCAATGCCTGCAGTTCCACCAGTTTCATCACCATCGTCACCACTATCACCACTTCCCGCAGGCTCTTCTTCATCTGCTAAGACATCGATTACTGTAAGTCTAGGTCTACTCATATTAATGATATTATCAACACTTATAGTGTCTTGTCTCGTTAATATGGTATCACTGATATCGCCTATTGTGCTCCATATGTTTGCATAATCGCTGGCTTGATATGGAAGTGTCGCTGTTGCTAAAACTATTCGAAACTCATCTACTCCGTTACTGTCCACGACAAGAAACGGATAGCCATCTAATCCATTATCTATAGAGAGTTTTGTTCCATTAGAAAACGCCCTTTTATTATTAATCAAGTCCGTCTTTACAGTCTTAAATAGATTTTCAGTAGTATCGTCAAAAACGAAAAAATCTGCACGACTGATTGAAGAGTCGTTTGTCAATGTTGACTTAAATCCGCTATTTCCATCAAATAATAGAACATCTTGGGTGATATTCACGCCACCCAGATTATCCAATATATTTCTATCAGAAGTTGGAGTAACACTCTCAGATAAATTATTTGATCTTACAAAACCTTGTGCCATTTTTCTTTCCTGTTATGAGTCTAAGAGAATCGACCATCCTGCTCCTCGCAGGAACTTCAACTTAGCTTCTGTTGAATCTTCGCCTGTAGTGCCATCAAACTTAGATCCTTCTCTTAATCTGTTTGGTCCACTTTGACCCTTAAAGTTTATAGTCTTTGTAACCCCGCCATTTAGATAATTTTCAACCATATCAATTAAGAAGGGTCTAAGCATAGATGCTTCTAATCTATTGTTAGAAAAATCAATCGTGTATGCATTAGTGTTACCACTTAAAAATCCGGTAGTATAAGTCGAGAATAGATTCTTAGCTCCTTTTACAATTCTTAAATTATTGCCACAAGTAGAAAAGTCTGGTATTGATCCTGTGAAGAAGTTGTTGTAAGCATACCAACGGATAAGTTTACTAGAATCTAGTTTGGGACAAGGGCCACTAAAACTATTATGATATAGGTACATATATCTTAAATTAGTCATCGTCTGATTCATTGTAGGGAAAGATCCATAAAGACCTAGAGCCTTAATGCCTGCCCACTGAGAATAAGGATTAACTGCTCCTCCAGTTCCTGCAATTTGCGAAGTAATAGTAACATTATCATCAAGCAAAAACTTTACACCCAACAGTGCCTTTTGCGCTTTTACTTGATCGGCGCCAGAACCATTCCAAGCATCTGAATACGAAGATAAATCTTTGTAAGTAGAAACTGATATTGCATCCCAGTCGGTTGTTCCAGCTTTCATAATTCTATAATATCGTTTTCTTAAATAACCGTTAGGATTATTTGCAACTATAGGTATTTGTCTAAATTTGAATGCATCATGTTTTTGAGGATCACTACCAGTTGGATTTGCGAATGGCTCTGCGCCTTCACCCAGTGTAGCTAAATTGGCTTCTGTTGTCAATTGATTTGCAATCCAACCAATTGCTTTCCAGTCGTTTGTTGTCATAGCATCATAATTGCTACCACCATAACCAGTATTACCATCAACGCCCGAATTACTTAAATGTCTGTTAAAGATTTTGTAAACCTGCTTAGGTTGACCGAACCTCGCTCTCATCCAAATGGACTGATATCCAAGATGGAGATAATTCAGCAGTTTAAATGGTGTGAAGATATTTGGCATATATCCTCTCAAATTATTACCATAAAGATAAAGTGTTCTGAATGTGTCATTAGTCGGAAAATCAAAATTATGTGTACCGACTTCCTCTTGAACTAGTGTACCAGAACCGTATCTATTATTTCCGATTATGATGTGGCGAAAGTTAGGGTTTGCATTTGCCAAAGCCTTACCCGTTCTTTGTGTCAATCCTAGAGTAGTACCACTTGTTCCAAATGTGTCGTTAGTAAACTGGTCCATCTGCTGCCCACCAATTTGGAAGTTATTTAACTTCAACGAACCGTCGAACATATTATCAGTAAGATGTCCGTTAGGCCCACCAGATTTCCACACTAAACAATTGACATATCTCAAGTTAGGCATATTCTGAAAACTAAGGTTGTCAGTAAAGTTCCCTGAAGTGTTACCATGATTAGATAAATTAATACTTTGTAAGTTTGTGCATCCAGTGAATTTATCAACGATTGTCGTCTCTGCATCCTCGAATCTACTATCTATAACACCGTATCTTTGTTTATAATGCTCTATCTTCGTATTATCTTTGAAAGATACAATATTATGTGGACCCCATTGAGAATAGAAATATCTCATCTGATCCGTTGCTTCTGGAGTAGGTAGAGACATATCTCTTGAACTTTTTTCTTTAGCCATCTGTGAAGTTATAGTGCCGCCAACACTTGCTGTATCAGTATAATAAGGCGTTTCACTATTAGTGACTATTGGTGTAGAATCTCCATAATAGTAGTACAGTTTTCGTGAGTTTAAACAGCCTGGAGGTAACTGAGTATAGGGCTGATTATAGTGTCTGTAAGTCTGAATACCTTTAGTCGTGCTTTCCATCCAGTCTTTACCAGTAGTCACATCAAACTTTGTCAAAGAATGTAACTTACCGTGACCAGCTCCACCTTCAGTGGCCATAGTTGCTCTACCATTTGAACCGCCGGCATTAGCTGTTGCGATTGAATTATAAAGTTGAATTATAGTACTTGAAACTTTTCTTACGAACCATGTGGTATTTGTAGTCACTACGCCGCCGCTTACACTGACTAATGAGCCAATAGGTTCAGCCATTGTTTTTGAGGAATCTACATGGTAGTCATACTTTACGGCATCACCTGTTTCGAAATTGTGTGTGCCTATAGACATCCTGTCGTCTTGAGTACGATCATTAGTCCATAAAATAGATTCTGTGCTGAAGAAGACCTTATACTTAGGATTATAAACTGCTGGCGCTTTTGTTGCGGCATGAGGTCGATGCAATTCTCTGGTAAAATTAGAGCCTATATCTAAATATGTTAAGTTTTCATAATCTTCCAAATCTACGCTAGTGCTATCTTCAAAGCAACCATTAATCCTAAGTTGTTTTAGCGTAAGAGGCAGTCTATTAATTTGCTGTGATGAATTACCAGTATTTTCTCTATCTGATCCTAAAAGATAATCGTTTCCTCTTCCTAAGTTGTTTCCTGTAAAACGGAAATCTTCTAGATTAGGAGCAAGTCCAAGACCGCCACTGAATCCTTGTTTAGCGACTGAGCCGTCTGATCTAAACTCAGGAATCACCGCAAAGTCATTAAAACTAATGTCCAAATATCTAAGAGAAGGTAGGGAAACATTTGTCCACTTATTGATATTAGCATACTTGATATCTAATCGTATAACTCTATCTGGATTATAGAAAAATTCTATCTTTCTTCTTATGTAGCCAGGAGGTTCAATTGTATATGTTGCAGGATTAGAATAACTTCCCACACCGATACTTGCCGTATTATTAGAGCCATCTCCAGAGTTATATGATCCTGCAGGAGCTTGTAAGTTTGTTACTCTCCATGTTATGGGAACTGTGCCTTGATCGTCAGTTACTTTGTCTACAAAACCCCTTAACTGAATGTATTCAAAGACGCCTTCCCACTCTAAAGGAATACCTTTCATCATGTAGAGTGTCTGTTCTTTCATGTTACTTCCATCTCGAACATCAACTTTGAGGGCGTGAGTAGCAACTTCTGCTCTAAATGTTTTGGCTATAGGCTCTTCAGTCGTTGATAACTCTGTAAATCCTAATTTGTCGCCTATAATCTTAACATCGCCACCGTAGAGAATATAATCATCTTCTGCACCAGCTGGACCAACAGGAGACCAAGAAGACAATCTAGAAGTAGATATATCCGCAGCCTTGTTTATAAAGTTACCGCTACCATCTGTCGAACTGAAGTCTAGATAGTTATATTTGATTGCACCGCCTACAAACTTGTTGCCGTCTAATCTTATATTAAACTTCAGAGGAACTGAAATGTCATTAATTTGAATAAATTCTATTTCTGTATAATCGGCTGCCGTAGAAAGAGACTCTAACTCTTTCTTTTGATCACTTTCGAGTCCTGCCATATTATGGAAATCACCAATACTTACACCAGTAGATGGATCTGTAAGACCGGCAATTAAGTCAAAGTCTGCTCTATCTAGACCCAAGTTGCCCAAGGCTTCTCTGGCATCATCGATGTCATTTAGTGCCTTTGCGACATTTAGTCCTCTATAGATAGTCATTACTGCTCCTTAACTGTTAATGCCAACTCGATATTGCCGTCTGCTGTGTTAGAATCTAATTGTGTTGCTGTAAAGTATAATGCTCTTTCGTTCAACAATCCTACAGACAAGCCCTTTCTGTCTTGTGCGAATATATTAGACAAGTCTATAAATTCTGGTTTTCCTGCTTCAACATACACAGAGTATATAGTCGAGCCTGATCTCAAAGAATTTAAACAACTTGTGTCATATCTCAGACTTCCTAATCTATCTGTTTCATTAAATGAGCCCGGAGTAGCAGAACTAGTCACCGAGTTTTTACCACTGTGTCCTGGTAATGTTCTATCCGCAACAGGAATAACAGTATCTATAGTTATATGTGGATTATAACTAGCATCATCTGTTTTGAAAGTAGGAGTATGACAAATTCTCTGTCCATCAGGAAAAATCTCTTCTATAACTATGCCGTTGACTCTAGCATTATCTGATAAAGCAAACACAGGATAAAGAGGCTGATCGTTAAATGCAATTGCTTGAGATACAACGAATTTGTGATTAGGAAATTTCTCTGTTCTTTCTCCGTCTGCTCCTTTGTCGTATGATTGTGCTTGGAAGTCGTCTTTTAGCGTTAGAATTTTTGTCTGTATAGTTTTAACATTACCAGCATCAGTTGTTGTTGTTACGCCTAAATTATCTCCTAAGGTAACTCCATCTTCATTAGTTGTTATGTTTGCATCAACATAGACATATCTTTCACCGGTCTGAGACCTTATAACTGGACTTCTAAAGAAGAATCCTGTTCCTACAAATGTTGAGCCTATCTCAGAAATGGCGGTTGTTGGTATAGGATTACCATTACTGTCTAAAGACCTGAACTTTATATCAGTGCTACTAGGAGTACTTGATGTTGAAAACAACATTCTCTTATATGACGAGTATTGAGCACCATCAGCCGCTATAGCAGGCTGAAGAGTATCTAAAACTGTATAACTAAGAACATTTACTTCGCCTTGTATAGACGAGATGAATCCGCTCTGTACAGATTCTCCTTTTGGAATAGGATTTCTAGGATCAACTTCAAATCTGCCCCTGCCATAAGCGCCATGCCACTCATAGATTTCTGCCTGTTCTTTTTCATCGAATCTAGTTCTATCGTGAGTGTATACCACCATGGGGTATTCTTCTCTTTCAAATTCTTTAAATATATTATCGTTTGCTGGTCCAACTTGAAAATGTAACCTATCAAAAGTATCATTTCCATCGGGTGGAGTAGGTATATGAGGAGTAACACCTATACCGAACTCTGCAAAGTGTCTGCTTCCGTACTCACCATCCTTATAGTTAGGATTTAACCAATGTATTTTAAACGCATCTGTAGTAATGGGAGTATCAGAAGCAACTACAGTGTGTAAGTTAACTAGCTTTGCATCGAAAGCTAGACTTCTATCTAGTTTTGATCCGTCTACCTTTAGAGAGTCTCGAATAGGAATACCGGAAATTAATGAGAAGTCTCTAGGATTAGGATCTCTTCTTCTTAAAACAGGAGAACTTCTAAGGTTAGAAACTGATGTGTCTACATACACTCCATATACTCCATCAGCAATAATTCTAGCTCCATTATCGTAGTCGTTTAACTTGTATATGACTGAGTATGTGACGCCAGAAACATCGGCTGATGCCTCATTTGTATATGCTTCCTCTAATACTAATTCTGTATTGCTTGTGATGCTTCTTATTTGGTGTGTCGAAGTATCTGATGTGCCTATATAGATACAATCTCCCTGCTGTAGATCACCAGTGAAGAAAGTTCCCACTCCTGTTACGACAGTTGAGTCCACATCAACAGATATCGTACCGCTTAATTGAGCAACAGGAGGTTGCACTAGCCTAATAATGGTATCTTGTAAATCAAACTTGAGTGTCAAGTCTCTTGTTCTAGGATTTCTACCATTCATATGTAATGAGGGAGAATAGTTAAAGTGAACTCCGTCTTTACATCCTTGAATTTCCATCAAGTCAATTCTACAGTCTTTATCTGTGTTGATCGATATTTTAGTAGGATAAGACTTTCTCGTATTGAGAATACCTATGCCCTGAGAGTTTAGTATCTCATTCTTAGGCAGTAATCCTAGTATGGGCGTTCTCTCATTAAATGCTTTCGATATGGTAGATTTTGTAGTTAATCTAGTTGTTCCTTCATCTCCACCATCAATATAATAACTACTTCCGTACTTAAATAACTGAATAGGTTGTCTGATAGTTGCCGTATTAGTTGAGTAAACAGTGTACTTGAACTTGAAGTCTGGATTTTGTAGCACTGGCTGACCCATACCATTTTCCATAACAAATGTATGAAGAAGAACCCATCTAGCATCTCCATTTCCGGAAGGTATGTAGGCATAGAATTTAGCACCGATAGCACCATACCAAGAGAACTCTATCTTGTACATTGTAACATCTTCGAAAGATAGTATGTAGCCAGAAGGCCCTATACCTAGAAGAGCATCTCCATTCCACTTGTTTCTAGGTATTACTGTTTCAAATAAAGGAATATCATTTGATAAATCATTTGTATAGATCGGCTCAGCAGTTTGATCGTCTACAGTTAAGCCTTGTCTTTCAAGCAGTTCAGCAGGCATTGCTATAGTACTTCGTCTGATGATGTTAAACTGAGTGCCTTTCAACTGAAGCATATATTGGTCAGTCGAGTTGGCACAGCCCCACTCGACTACAGTTGCTTGAGAAACAGGATCAACAGTCATTCTAGAGCCAAATGTAAAGCCGCTGGCTCTACCAGGTTGATATCTAAATGCTCTCTTACTCTCTAAGGTTGCAACCTGAAATCTTGTGCTACCGCCACCCGGTATCATCTCGTTGGTTGCAGTTGCCACCATTTGATTATAGTAAGTCTCATCTTCAAATCTTCCGTAAGATGGATTGACTGGATATTGAGCAGTACCAGCTTTTATTTTTTCCCAAAAGAATGTCCATCTTTCTATCGCATCAAAAGAGTCTTGTAAATCATCATGACCGTAGTTTACATCAAAGAATCCTTCGTTATTTTGAAATGTAATTTCGCTTGGAAGTTTTACTATCGCTAGGTTATCTGGATCAGATAAGTTTACAGCAGGATCACCATTGTCAATGATAGTGGCATCTGTAGCACTTAAAAAGTTTTGATCAGCAAACTCTTGAAATCCTCTTTGAACAAATTCGTTGTAAAGAAATCTGCCTAAAGCGATAAAGAGCATATACCGTTTAAATCCTGATCTTGCTTCGGATTCATTCAAATATCTCGGACCTTGAGGATATGCGTATTGAGACGGAAAGGTTCTCAGATATAGTGCTTGTTCTTTAGATCCTTCTCTAAATTCAGGATTAGTTCTTCTACCATATATAGGATGCTTCTTTTGATACCATTGATAAGGAACAGTTGCATCAGAAAAGGTGTAAGCATTCCAAGCATCTTCATCTAACCCGTAACTAGCGACATCAGAAAAAAGACTTAGTTGCTCTTCAGCACGAGGTACACCTAAAAGAGAAGAACTGACCTGAGAAGTTTCAGGAAATTGTTCGATAACAGGAATAACTCCAGCTTCTAAAGCGGAGTTATTAGCGAAAACTGATAAAGCGTTTTCACTGTTCGCAAATTGAGGTATCGTTGCGTCTTCTTCAGTTACAAGAGGATTGCCAGCGGCATCAAATAGCTTCGTACCTTCGATATCTACGAGTTGCGTAAACTGCTTCGTGACTGGAGATGGTACTTTGTCCAGCCCAATCTTTATTTGCTTTGCCATAAACTACTGCTCTTCCCATGTTACACCTAGGCTAATGTTGTCTGCATCTGAGTTATTGAATGTATCTGAATCCACTGCGAAATAGAGACTGTCTGCTATGTCTGTCAGCGGGAATGACAAGTACTCTTTGTTATAATCAAAATATGCGCCTAGATCGAATTGCTCTGTTCCTGCTTGTAGATAAGCTGTCGCTACATTAGTGCCTGTGTTTGGAACAGGAACAACTGGATCAGTTGCGATATTCAAAGAACTTAGTCCTTCAATAGTAGAAACAGTCTTAGTTACATCTGTTGCCCCTACAGGCTTACCAGTCTTCAAGAATCTCAAATCAGGCAAGAATGCTTCAGTCGTTGTAAGAGTTACTGTGCCTTCGAATGTTTCTAACATTTCAAAGTAGTATTTATCTCCTTCTTTAGAGAGTTCTCCAAAAGCAGTAATGCCTTGTGCATCGATTCTTCCTCTAAACCATCCGTAAACCTTTTCGCCATTTTGTATGTAAGAATTAGTCACATCATTGTGCTGGAATGTTAACTCTGTATTAGTATTATCGATTACATACTCATCTTGTAACTGGAATCCTGTAGCATTTGTAGTAACCAATGACTGGAATATAGGAGTCTTCTTAAATCTCAATCTAACAGTATCAGTCGCTGCCGATGCATTATTAGTTGAAAGTTTAGTAGGATAAACCTGTACTCTATTTCTCACAGGATTACCTTCTCGTGTACTTAGAATAACTTTCTTTGTCTCTAATCCGTAGCAAGTCGCCGCTCTATCTGGCATAATTTTTATATCAGCTACAGCAGTACCTTGTAGATTCTTGTTTAAGAACAATAGATTATTATCAGGATCTGCCCAAACAACTTCGACATTCTGATCTAGATCATTGTTAGTTTTGACTGTAGCTCCCATAAAGAATCTAGCATCAATTACAGTGTCTACAGTGCCGTTACCGCTATTATCGAAACCGGAATTACAAGTGATGTTTGCTGTAGGTACATTACCCAAAGTCGCCGCACCACCAGAAGTACTCGCTTGATAAGCACCAGTAGTGCCTTGTGTGTAAGATTGGCTACCACTACTGATTCGGAACTGCTTACCTATTGCCGCAATCTGTGAATCATTGTTATAACTGTATAGACGAACAGTACCTCTATCTCCACCATCGATGTAGTATGAAGCACCATACTTAACAATGTTGTGTGATATTGTTCCGTAACCCTGATCTACCTGAGAAGCAGGCACATCTTCGCCATCACCGCCACAATATACGCTACCACCACCATAAGTTGTGTAAGTGATTGGTAGTGTTGCGTTACCAAGAGATGCAATCTTCAACTGATTCGATGCTCTTAGATGATGTACTCTTACCCATCGTGCTTCACCGTTACTTACAGGAACATATGCTAAGAACAATGCACCTACCGCACCATACCACGAGAACTCAATTTTAAGCATCGTTACTTTAGTGAAGTCGTAATCATATAGACTGTCTTGTTTCTCAGTATCTCCCTGGGCGTTTACAAAGTTTTCACCAGGTCTAACAGTACCAGCAACACCTGTTGCTAGATCACTATAGACTCTGTTTCTACTACCTTTACCAGTTTCTAATACAGTGTCTTCTGGATAAGTGTAGTTATTTGGACTGTTTGATCGTCTACCATCTAAAGAGTCATGACTGAATCTTGAGCGAGGTACACGATACTCATATACACCCCAGTATTCGGGTTTAACATTATTCTTAATCCAGTTTACATACTCTGGGTAGAAGTTTACATTATCGATCTGTGATCTAATTCTGTTTAGGTTTTCACTATTCACATTAGGATCAAGAGCAGTGTTAATGAAACCAATACTATTATTATCTGCTAAGGTAGAACTTAATAGGTTGTCATCGCAAGAATACAGATATGGGAAAACTGGTCCCTTAGGCACAAAGTTTGGTGCTGATTGCATTGTCGATGTTTTAAACACTCTCTGATTCGTTAGATCAGCTTCAAGTGTACCAGTAGCGTTGGTGGTACCATGAGTTGTCATTATCTCAGACTGATATGAACCAGCTGCCAAAAGAGGCACATCGTAATCATTAGGGAACATAAACGGAACGGCTAATTCTACGAAGATCGTACCTAAAGTAGAAGCAACAGGAGTAGCGTTAGACACTGCGCCAGTACTATAGTTCACATCTGTTGGTGAACCACCTTCGGCAACACTGAACGATACTACATTTCCTGCAGTCTGGTCATAACCATCTGTAATTGCAGTACATACAAATTGTGTAGCTTTAGGATCTAAGACTCTAGCGACTCTTACTACTCCACCGTTTTGTAAGCCGTCAGCCGTAGCGGCTACATTAGAGTTTGACCAACTAATCTTAATGTGTTGTCCGTATGTTACATTGCCTTCTGTCAATTTAAATATAGCAGGCTCATTCGCTGTACCGCTACCAGTAACTTCAACTTTGATTAGTTTCTTATCTTTAAGTAAAGATGGATCGTATACTGCCGCATGAGTGTGAATTAGTCCGTCTCTAAGTGCGACTAAGTTACCTGCAAAGCCTCTTTTGCCAATGTCAGCACTTTCCTTATTCTCAATACTGAAGTTGGCAACTACTTTCTGTGAAAGTTCAGTAAACTTCGTGACAACACTACTGTTCGAAGCATAACCAATGCTCTTTAAGTCGTTTATCGCAATAGATTTTAGAAGTTTGTGTCTATCAATTTCACTTATATAATCTCCAGTACCATCAGTCTTTTGCTGTGAGTAAAGAGATAGCCCAGTTCCTCTAAAGAACATTTGACAATTGTAAGTAGTCTCTGCGTTACCTCCACCACTGATATCGTTTTTATATCCATCAATAACATATCCGATATCACGCTGACATTTATTTTGAATAAACTTCTGTACTTCAGCATCTGATAAAGTTGCTAGATAGTTCAAACCAGTGAAGGAGTCAGTGTTATCGGAGCCACCACCAGCGGCGTTTGCCGCATCATTACTACTTGGACCAAAGTTAGGCACATTATAGACAATTTTGTTGCCGTTAGGCACACCCTGATTATTTGTTTCTGTGACTGTCACATAGTAAGCCCAGAAGTGTTTCTTAACATCAAAGAAAGCATCTAATTGACCTGTTGATGAAAATCTTGTTCCGTAATGAGTAGATGTTGTGGGCGGTTGAGGAGCAAAATTGTCTGTATTAAAAGCAGTTAAGACAATAGTTTCTAAGGCAGCCAGTTTAGTTTTACCGCCAGAAGTGAATCCAATCTCATTTGAACCACCGGGATCTACTGGCGTAAAGTATTCTCCAGAACTAATGGCGTCATTTAAAGGATATAATTTACCAGTAGTGAATACACGCTTCAATCTATCATGCAGTGGTTTTTCAAATCTAGTGATTTTAGGGAACTTACCTACAGGTACATCTTCCCAGTCGCCTGCACCATCAGATAGAGCAAAGTTTGTGGTGTTTAATCGAGTATGCGCTGTACACTCTCTAGTTGTTCCGTCTAAAACCCCAGAAGTATCTGAATACTCAAGATCCATCAACATAAAGTCGATCCAATAATCTAAGTCTCTCTTACACTTAGACTCAATTCCTGCTTCATCAAATCCACTAATATCAGAAAGTGAATTATATGCAGTTGCAAAGTCTGTATAATAGCCGTCACCAATTGCTTGAGCAGTACCGCCACCTTCAACACTGTAACTATTTTCTGCTGTACTGGCATCTTCGTGATACGCTCTTTCAGTTTCTGCAAGAACATTATCTATGATCTTATATCTATTTTCGATCAACAATTTACGATCTGTTATATAGAATCCTTCTGATTGTTCGATTTCGCCTGCACCTAAACCTATAGCCTTATAGTCATCTAGCTGTGTAGCAGTTACAGTACCAGCAACAACTCCTGTTCTTTCATCACCGCTTCTCAAAGGAGTCGTGTTGGCAACACCATAAGGACTTACTGGGAAGTTTGCAACAGATTGTGTTCTACGGACAACAGAGAAGTTATCGCCTTCACCACTGTTTCGAGTTTCCCAATAGTAACCATCATACTTGTCGTAAATACCGTACTTACGAATAGCTGGATTTTTAGCAAACTCAGCAACACTCACAGAACTTCTGATACCAAATGTAGCCGCAGATACACGACCAGGCTGATATCTGAAGAAACGCTTAGATGTTAATACAGAAACTTTGTTACGAGATGCTTCTACCAAAGCACCAGCTTCTGTAGGAAGATGCTTAATACCATCTCCTTGAATATGGTACTCAGGAGTCATCGACCATTCTGTCGGGTTAACATCATAAGTGTTTACATCAGCAAAGATACCTAGAGCGACTTCTGCTCTTGGAATACCTAGAAGCGATAGTGCAACCTCTGACTGTACTTTATTCTGCTCTTCTACTGGAATCGCAGTTTGGTCAGAAGCCATTACGACCGGTATAGACTTATCTGCTGTCTGCGCTCCAGGAGCTACCGGTGTAGTTCTACCTACATTTACTACTGATGAGTTACTGTTTACATTTGTTATACTTGACATTTGTTTTCCCTATTTAATAAGCCCTTGTGCAATCACAAAGTCGTCTATTATATTTATCTGTCCTGTTGCCGTACCCTTACTAAGATTTCCATTTAAAACACTATCTTCACCAAGGCTGTTTGATGCGGGTGAAGCAGTTGTACCCAGCAAATTATTATATGTTATAGTAATATCTTTCTGTGAAGACTGTCCTGGTACATCAGCTACACTGGTAACAGTTGCGAATCTAGTGTTTTGAACACCCGTTATCTGGAAGTCAACATGATCTGTTGAAATTATAACTTCTCTACCAACAACAAATGCTCTCGTTGAAGGATTGTTAAGTCTAACTACATATTGTGGACTATTTTTCAAACTATCCAATTCTGTCGTTTTACCTAAGATTTGTCCACCAGAACTTACAATATCACTATCTTGACCAGCTTTATATACAAACCACTCACCAGCGATTATTTGTCCTACAGCCGCATAATATCTATAGCTTGCTGACCACGCAACACCTAAGTGTTGAGATCCTGCTGGATATCCCACAGTACTCGCTGATCGAAGTAGATTATATCTTTGCTGTAGCTGTGCGGGTGAGAATACACCAGTGTACAATAAACTCTTACTATTATCAGGAGTATCGCTGATAACAAACTTGAATTTACCTTCCACTCTTTCTTCGTCGGTATAATCGATATCCGTGATTGTAGGAGCAGGTTGATTATTAAGTCCAGCAAACGAATCAGAACTAGCAATACCGTTAGTGCCTGTAACTGTTGCGCCATTGTATATGAAGTATTCTCCAACTTGACCAACTTGAGCACCTATTGATGTCCAGTTCATACTAGTGCCGACATCTTTGATTCTGTATCGTCTGTTTTGAACAAACGGAATGCCAGGTGCAGGCACAATTTGTATTGTACCGGGTGCATCGGTTGCTAGTGCTTGCTGAGATGCGAAAGTGTTAGGAGCAGTATAAGCGTTATATAATTCAATATCATTACCTACAACTTTAGCAAAGTATGTTCCGTCAGTACCTGCACCCAAACCGTTAGTGGAATCACCAGCAAGTGTCACTCTAGATCCGTTAGGTATACCGCTCACTCCAATTAAGTTATTACCGTTGTCTACATCAGCCGCTGTAAATGAAATAGGCGCACTGTATTGAGTGTCTAAAACATTTGGTCCTGCATCAACAGCATATGGCAAAGTTGATCCATCGCTCAACTGCTGAATCAGATTTAAGCGATATACTATTCCTTTTAGAGGTGCTGAAGCCTCAATAGATGACTGATTTAAATCGAAGTTTTCACCATTCTCTTGATAAACAAATTCGTCACTAGTGTAAGCTCCCGCATCAACGAACTTAGCAAGAGGTATGTTAATAGAGTCGTATTCCGTGTTGAGAATATCTGGACTTGATAAGAACTCATTTGCCGCACCAATAAGAACATTAGGTGAAGAAACCATGAATGTAGAACCTGCTACAAGCAAACCAGAGCCACAGGCTTTAACAATATTATTAGCAACCATGCCTTCTTGTGTAACAGAGACATCTACTGAATCTGGGAAGTTTTCAAATCTGTTTGATGTGAGAATTGTGGATTCTCCATCTGATGCAAGCAACGGACTAAATGGATACAGATCAGTCACACCACTATTTACGATCTCTCCAGTTGTAATTCTCATGGCTTTAGGTCTATCAGCGAAAATACCGCCACCAGCAACATTTCTAATTCGACATCTATCTATCAATATATCTGTTGGTTGAGTACCAAAGTCGATAGCATAGTTCAAAGAAGGATCAACACCATCATTAACAAGAGCCTGATTCAAAACATTACCGTCAAAGTCAATACCGTATAGTGAAATAGTATCGGCTTCAGACGAATTCTGTGTCTTTATAATACTGTTATCATAGTTTTCACCAGCCATCTGAGACCAAGGCAACTTTTTAATCTTGGTTACATTTGCAGTTCCTATCATACCAAAGTCATTAGGTATAATTAGATGTGTAGCCATATACACTTTACCGTTTAATGTAACACTCTTGTTACCAGAAGACGATCTTGATTGTATCGCTTCATTGATCTTAGATGTGTCATTGTGACAGACTGTTACACTATGAGGGGAAGGATTTACATACACCTGTTGTATACTATCTGAAGCACTGTCTCCTAGAGTTATGAAAAAGTGGTCTGCTCTAACATCGATAGTTTTGATATTAGCATCTACCCATCCTCTTTGTGCTGAAATAAATGTGGTGCTAGACAATGGAAAATGTACAACACTTGAATATGTATTATCAGCAGTGTCTTTTCCACCCCAAGGAGTGTATGTAAACTTGTGATAATCAGACCAAGTTCCATTACCACCGAAATCTTTAGGTCCTAGAACTGCTAATAACTTGAATGGACCGTCATCGATCTGTCTGTAAGCTAGTATGCCTTGATTATTACCTGCAGATAGTCCTGTGAATTTAATAAAGTTGTCAGTATTGAAAAACGGCAGAGGATTAAGGAAAGTATTACCGCCATCAGGAGTATATTGAACTTGCTTAGACATCGTGGTGTTGCTTAATGGACCTATTTCTCCAGTCTGCGTATTGTAGAAAGCAAACTTATAAGACAGTGTTTTATTACTAGCGGCTCCGCCTTCACTAAATCCAGATTGACCTTGAACTGAAATAGTAGTAGGTGAGGGTGAACCAGAAATTAGTTCTGAACTAGTACTTGCACCATAGAGTCTTAAAGTTTGTCCAACTTTAAAGTGTTTGGCTAACGATATATCATTTATTCTTATAACGCTAGACAAGCTATTTGTGACATTTTGAAAAGTTCCTTCTACCTCATCCAGACTATCGATAACTTCACCGCCATCGAATGTGTCACTATATTCGTTAAATAGTCCACCAAATATGGCATTTACCTTAATCTCTACTCTATCATCTGTATAGAATAGGTTATCAACACCTTCGATTAAGTAGTCAGATGCCATATCTAAGAGTGTTGCACCGTTATCTGCGGTACCGAAAACTCTCATTCTTTCTAAGTCAGGGCTATACGAAACAAATTGTCCAGTATTATTTAAGTCGCTAATATCGGCGGGTATGATAGGCTTGTTATTAACATTAGCCCATTCTAAGAAGTACGCTCCGTCTCTATACGCTTCATTGTAGTAAAGACCGCCAGCGTTAAGACCGTTACTTAGACTTTGAACACCACTATTAATCGCATTCAACTTCGTTACTATAGACGGAGCTTTAAGTTCAATGTTGGCGTCAGAGAAAATAGCATTGGTGACATTCTCAAATGTTATTTTAGACGATATAGACTCAGATACATCAGTTACAACAAAAATGTCTGACGGATTAATACCGGCCGCAGTTATCGTTGTTAACTGAGAAATCTTTTTAGTATGTTCTGGCATTTTCTTTAATCCTTTACTTTAAATTACAGTGCTATTCTCTTCCACAGAGCCAATATCTGATGCCTGTTTGTGATGTTTACTGGTTTACCATCTCCAGTGGGATGGGTAGTCGTACCATGGCTTCGACTGCCGTCTAAATGATCTAGATATTCGCCACCAGGAACAGTACTGTCATAGTATTCCATATCAATTATAGGCGAAGTATTTTCCATTCTGAAGTTGCTAAGATGCGTGTGTGCTGGTAGCTGTGGCGTTGTTAGTGTAACTGCGTTTGCTCCGCCCGTAGTTCTGTTAACATCTGCTGCCGCTAGTTTAACTACTCGTGAACCTGAAGAAATAGCCGAAACATCCACTACATCACGATCAATGTATAAGTTGTAAGCCGTGGAACTTAAAACAGTATAGTCTCCGTTACTTTGAGAAAATCCTGATATGGTGACAATATCACCAGGTACATAATCAAAAGTTCCATTTGCTCCAGAACTAGGAATCTCTAGTTTAGTATAGCTATTGGCAGGATCGTGTATGACATTCGTTATAGTGGTACCAGAGTCTACACCCATGACCATTCTACCCTCACAAACACGCTCCCAAGTACCTGGTAAATTTAAGTCATCAGGACTACTTGATTTATCACAGACAAAAACAGATCCTACAGGATATATAAAGTTAAACACTTGAGCAATCGCATTAGCATTCAGTGCATTTGCTGTACTAGTTGTACCTGTCACATCACCAGTTATAGTGCCCGCTACAGTTAAGTTTCCTCCTACAGTCGCATTACTACTGGCAGCAATCGTAGTAAAGCTACCAGCGGCCGCAGTAGATCCACCAATAGCAGTGCCGTCAATTGCCCCGCCATTAATATCTGCTGAAGTTATAACAGCCGATGCAATAGGTGCACCAGCGGTGCCTAAAGTTGTTAGTCCGTCAACATTACCGCCACCAATATCGACAGTAGGAAGAGTAGAGCCAGATGTAACTGATAGTGTTCCCGCTAGAGTTACATTTGTAGGCAACATATCATTGTTTATTTGACCGGTAGATGTAATGGCACCGTCGTCAGCAATAGATAAGTTCTCAACACCTTTTCTTATAATAAAAGCACTGTGATCAGTAGTAGTTTCAATAGACCAAGTCTCGGCTGTATTGAGTTTGAATTTTATCTTAGCTTCTGTAGCATCAGGTACAGAAATAGTAAGGTCACTCGTAACATCGAGCATACCAGTAACAGCTACCGTACCTCCAGTACCTGCTATAGGATAAATGTTATTAGCATAAATTTTATCAGTAGTGCCGGCTAACGAAAAGTTTCCGTCTAAAGTAACATCACCTGCATTATTAGCATCTAAAGTCATTGCGATGTTTGCAAAACTAATAAGAGAGTTAGTTTTGGACACCCACTGTGAAAATGTTTCTGCTGTTGTTAAATTTGAAATTGATACGCTCATTTTGTTATCTCTTTAACTGTGGTCTCTAATAGTTCCATTGCCGATTCAAGTTTAGAGATTCTTGCTTCTAAACTTTTTATATATTTATCTTGATTGCGTTTCGCCATTGCTTGATGATACGCTTGCCTGTCGGTATTCACAATACCTGCACCGCTTATCGATCTAGCTAATCCTTCACTTTTTATCATGTCAATGCTATCGCTCTGTAGTCAAAGATGTGTGGGAATAAGTTAATGTCCGGAGTAATAGAACTCAACTCAGGCGTATTTAACTCAGAATCAGTAGTTCCATGTCTCATCACAAACTTCAACTGGAAAGTCTTGTATGTAGTATGTAAAGCATAGTCGCCAGATGTTTCTTCTTCATCAAAGTTATACTCAAACTCTCTATAATCTTTAGTGTTACTTGCGTTAGAGTAGAGATCAGGACTGTCGTTTCTCAATTTCAACCAAGGTCCTTGCTCTTCAACATTTTCAGGATAAACAAATCTTCCATAGACATCGACAAATGTTCCTGCCGGTCTGTATGCCGCTAAGAATACTCTCATGCCTACAGCATCTAAATCTTCTTCTAATATAACTTCTTTTGTTATGAAAGCAGACGATGTTGCATCAGTGTTCGTTATATGATATTGATAAGCGAATAACTCAGACAACTTCGCATCAATAATTGGAGATGCCGCTGTAAATCCATTGTTACCTAGTTCAATCTTAATTTTAAAGTCTTCAGCTAAATCATTACTCACTCTATAACTCTTACTCATAATCGTTCTAAGATTATTAGTTGTATACACATTAGCGTTCTTATCAATTGACTTATCTACTGTTCCATCTTGATTCAATAATGACAATTCAGTCAATGTATTAATAGAGTTGTTGATTAAGACTTGAGGCTGGAAGTAACTTATCTTTTCATTCGTTACACCCTTAACTCTAGCCGAAGCTCCGCTGTCTGCGCCTAGAATGAGTTGATCATTAGGTCTAGCCGCACCTGCTCCAGAAGTGCCTGCACTAGTCGCTTCAAATTGATATCCCAGAGCAACTTTACCTGAAGGAACACCCGCATCTTCCCAGTGCTGTGTAGTTGTAGTCGGCAATCCTAAGTTAGTGATTGTATACAATGTACCTGATTGCAGACTACCTATATTAACAGTAGGGCTATCGTCTATGTAGTTTGTAGAAGTAGCACTACTTTCTCGCAAGAAAAGTTTGTCTGGTTTTCTAGGATTGAAGTGTGAAACTTTACCAGCAACACATACTGTAACAGTAGCACTTGTAGTGTCTTCAAAGAAAGATGTATCCATAGTGAACACTTTAGTATTTCCTGCTGTGTCTACTGCAAGTACTCTACCCACCACATACTCTGTTCCGGAATTGTTTTCGATGTGTAGATAATCTCCTACAGCAATCGCAGGAGTTCCTTGAATCGTAACAATGTTTAATTCTGCTCCTGAAACACTTGCTGTAAATGTGTCGGACTTCTTAATGTATGCCACTTCATCTATTTCGAATCTACGAGTTGCATCTTCAATGCTTACAAACTCTAAATCATTAGGAGCCAAGTTTACAGATGCATCGGCAGTTGAGAAATCATATCTATTTACACTAAACTTAATGTCTTCATCTTGATAAGATTTCCAAGCACTATCGTTTGTTGAGGTGAATAGTACACCGTCACCCCAATCATTAGTAACTGCTACATTCGAAGCAGTTGATCCTTTAGAAAGACTTGTCTCACCCACTTTAGAAGTGTAGATTAAGTAATCTGGAGAGTTAGCATCAGGAATAACTACGAAAGAGTATTCTCTGTCAGACATCAACTTCACAGGATTATCGAAAGCGAATTTCGTTGTAAGAGTACCGTCAGCACTAACAACAACTTCTGACGAGTTTAAATGCTTGCTTGCAAAAGGCAATACATTCTTAGAAGGATATCCGTTGACAACTTCTCGTATTTGTAAAGTCACGCCCACATTAGCACTCTTCTGTTTAAAGTAAACATCGATGTCGCTTATCAGCGCAATGTTAGCATCATTAGTACTCGAAGCCTTTACTTTGAATGTTTGAGCAATAGGATCACCAACTGTTCTTTGAATTTCTCGTGTAACGATATCGACTTTAGTGTCAAAGTCAACACTTCGTGTGGTCATGTTCACATCGCTTTTGTTTATTGCAAAGTTATAGCCTCTATAAGTTGCTCTTCCATATGATGTAGAAGCAGATTCAATACTAGTGTATTGATCAACATCGACAATCTCAAGAACATTTTCACCAACAAAGAATGTTTCTGCAGGAATAACAAACACAGCAGAAAGTGTACCGTTGGCATCACTTCGTGCTGGAGCTCCTTTACCGTATGTTGAATTCGTTGAATGCCATCCACCTGCAGATATATTTGCAACATCTAGCGAGGAACTGTTTGCCGAGTTAAGCGGTATTACTGGTCCCGGAGCAACATGAGCATCAACAGATTTTTCATCGAAGTAGAAATAATGTCTAGTGTTAGGTCTTAAACCAGTGACAAGAACTTTAACAGCCTTTCTTCTTAGATAAGGCTTCATGTTTACATCTGTAACAAAGTTACCTATAGCTTGGTTTAGATTGTTTGTAGAAGATGATAAACTCTTCTGCTCGATAGTTTGTTCGATAGTTAATCTTCTTCTGCGCCTACCCGTTCTTCGAGTAGCAGTTACTTCTTCATCAATAACCTGTTCACTGGTCAAAGGCATAATATCTTGAAGATCGTCAACTAAGTCTAAAATAGGACCAGCTAGATCGATGTCGATATCGACTTCTGGATTCTTGATAACATCATAACCAGAATCAAACGGAGGATCAATTACAGTCTTACCTTGATAGTCATAAAAGTTTGATACACAGTTTCTGAAGTTAGTAGCATAAGGCTGACCTATAACTTCTACATTTGTTCCAGTCTTAGCAATAGTCACTACATCTGGGAACGAAAGTTGTACGCCTGTTCCAGAGTCTGCTTTTAAGTCTAATGGAAACTGATTGACGGCAGGAGAAATAACAGTTCTGCCTTTATCTAAAGTCGCTTTAAATCCTGAATCAGTGATCTCTGACAGATTTAAATCTTTGAAAGAGTCTGCAAGTATACCATTTTTGAATCGACTTGCGCCAGAAGCATCAGTTATTAACATACTGTTAGACTGTTGCTCTAACATACTCAAAGATACGACATTCACCAAAGAGTCAATTCGTTTTTCTATTCTTCCTATATCTTCCATCTTGTAAGTTTTAGTTGCGATATTCGAAACAGTAATCTTATCTTCGCCAGTGATATCAGAAGTATTTCCTGGTATTCTAATGTTAGCTATAGGATACAGACCTTCTGTTCTAGGAACACTTGGATTCTCACTTTCTCCGCCCTTGACTAATTTAATATTAGAATACTCGTCTAATACAACACTGTCAATTCTTGACATATGATAAGTTTGATCCGCTCTAGCTGTAGCATTGACAGCAGGTATAACGGCTCTAGACTCAATGACTAAAGGAATACCTACCCAGATTATTAAAGGTGCACCACCAGAAGTGATACTAGGGTTAGACAACTTTTGAGCATAAGGTCTAAAGTCATATGAGTTAAATAGATTATACTCTGTGCCGTCTTTAGCAGAATATTTTTGAATTAAGTTTCTATTATCATTAAAAGAAGAGTCACTATAACTATCTACTGTTAAGAAGCCTCCTCCAATAGAACTATTTCTAGCAACATATTTGAATCGAATCAATAGATCATTATTTGTAAGAGTTTCTCCACCTCGCAACTCTAGATAAGATATATCGTAGAATCCGTCTTTCTGATTGTTGATGAGTCTAAACTTAGAAGTAACATCAACTGCATTGTTTATCACTCTACCAAACTGATCTTCTACACTTAAAAGTTTTACTGCGTTGGGAACACCGAGAACAGCTTTGCCCTGTGTGAATACAACTTTAATATATCCCTCTTGCAAAATCAAACTATCTTCTTCTAAAGCATCCACTCTATTATAGTATAGTGTGTCTATGTTAGCTGGAGTAGTTACCACTACATTAGCACCATCATAGTTCGCTGATGTAACAGTTTCGATATAGTTACTGGCATTAATCGCTACGATATCTGTGTTCAAAGGATTACCATCGTTTGCGTTTAATGTGATGCTGTTAGAGTCTATGCCTGATAGCCTGACTCTTCGAGCAACTTTAATGTCCTGCATAGTTTGCATACTGTTTTTACCAGTATCGAATATCATAGCGCCTTTATTAGACTCGAATAGATATGCAGATTCGCCCGCAGATGCAAGAGATTCAGTTCCGTTAGCGGCAACCTTAACTAAAGGTACAGCATTACCTTGTTGACCTGTAAGGCCTATCTTGTTAGGAGCGACTGCTAATTGATCAGCTTCTTTTACAATTGCGTAAACATAAATTTTACCAAAAGATGTTGAGTCTGTAGAACTATGAACAATGTTTGCAATAGAGCATTTGCCCACTAATGTGCTGTCGTGATAAAGAGAATATCTTGCATTCGAACCACCGCTTATTAAGAAGTCGTAGAGAACTCTACTGTTATTATCATGAGAAGAGTACTTGTAATATTGTCCATAGCTAAAGCCTGTAACCTGATCATCTTTGCTTTGTGTCAAAGAGACAGGCGTTATAGGAAGTTTAGTAGGAGAAACATTGGTAACTTCTCTACCGTAAACAAACGCTTTACCAGGAGATATATTTACGAATGCGGTATCGCTTTGTTTTTCAAGCGAGGCTCTCATACCATTGGTCACATAATTGCCTGACTCTTCATATGTTCTTCTAGCTAACTCGTTTCCTAGAGTATTAAATTCGGTTTTATCACGAATACGAATGGGCTTACCGTTTACATATCTTACTAGTGCAAAGAACTCAGTGGGTTCTTCAGCAGTAGGATAAGATACCAAAGTAGGAACAAGTTGCAGTCTATCAGCGCCCGGGGCATTCTCGTTATTAAATCCTGAAGCATTATCAAGAAGAGTTGTGTCTGTGTCTGAATCAATAAGATTTTCTTTAACAGAGAAACCTACAGAAACATTGTTGATTACAGTATCGTCATTGGCATCTTGACCAGGTATGTTACGATACTTAGTTACAATAATGAACTGATTGTCTACAAATATAAAGTGTCCTTTTTGATAGATAACACCTTCTTCACACGATACGCCAAACGATCTACCTTCGTGATTATCAACACTGGCTACTGTGACAGTTTCAACAACATTTGAGTTTGAGTCTAAAATCTCTAGAGTTTCATTTTGTAAGAATCTTTTTACATCATTTTGATTATCTAAACCAGTGTTCAAATACTTAATAAAGAAAGTTTTCAAATCTGGATTTTGTGTCTGAAATCCATTTTGACCTTTAATAATTTCTGCTTCTAGAAGAGACTTTGTGCCTCTGGCCTTAAATGTAGTGGCTGTACCATCTTCTGCAATAACTTGATCATATATAGCGGGATTAGAAAATCCAGCTTTATCATTTAGTTTCACATAGAACAAATCATCACGAGCAGTCAAGTTAATACCGCTAATGATAGTACCTTCTTTGTACACATTCGATCCGAATCGTTCTACCTGCTTTTGCAGAATAGTCTGAAGCTGAGTTAGTTCTCGTGCTTGTACCGCTTTCGCAGGTTTAAACAAGACACGGTTAAACTGCTTCGCTTCATCAAAATCATCGTAGTACGGATCTACATTTAAGTCTGTATTGATACCCATGAGTTATTCTCTTTCCTTAAAAGTCGAACAAGAATTTAATCTTTTCTTTTGTTAGTGGTTTTCTTTCAATAGGAGAAAAATCTATAAAATGTAAAAGTTCTCCACTATATGAAACATATGCTCCATATTCAATATCGTTGAAAGTATTTATACTCAAAGTATTACTGCTTTGAGATTGCTCTGTAGGTTTAATCTCTACTCTTCCCGGCAAGAAATCATTTTGATGATCTCCAGAATCATTTATAATCTTAATTACGGTTTTGTTAGTATTACCAGAAGCAGTTGTACCGGTATAAGTGCTTGAGTGTACTAGCCCTTTAACAATCTCGATGTCTTTATCGGCATCAGGAGCATCTACGACAAAAGCAATTTTAGCCACTTTAGACGAGTCAACGACTACATTACTTGCCGCAATAAACTTAACTCCTGCAATAACTTCACCATTGATCTTGTCAGCAGATGTTACGCCCATAGTTTCCCACTCAGAAACACTTAGATTTCCTAAGTCGTTAATAACATATTTTTTACCAGCCTGTAATTCCGTGATATTAACAGTTTCCACATACTGTTGAATATAGTATCCTGGTACTGCCACTGCTGTCTGATCGTTAGATATTGTGAGTGATGTTCTATTGTCAAAAGATCCTGGAGAAACATCAGTACTAGTGTAAGGACCAGAACCCGTTATCTTATAGAAAGAAGGATTTTTAACTAGTCCCACTTGAGTATAGTAATTACTTTTTGGAATAGACTCTGATTCGCCTGAGAAGTTAGTTACAATCGCAAGTCTACTCATTGCCATTTCATTAATAGGATTTGAACCATGACCACCTTTAGGTGAAACAACAACACGAAGAGTAGTAGGACTAGTATCTGTCAATCCTTTAGGGTTAACTACTTCTGCTGTTGCAAACTTATAATTACTACCTTTGGTCTCATAAGCAATTCTTTCTAAAGTACCAAACCTGTTTATCACTCCGTAAGCCCTTGCTCTGACGCCTCCAACCCCAGGACTAGTGACGAGTACTTTAGGCACGAGTTCACAATTATCAGGAATGGTATCGGATGTTTTAATTGTAACTACAATTTCTGCTAGAGATGAACTAGATCCTGAGTCTATGATCTCGTATAGTTTACCAGAATCTGAGGCTCTGAGATACATATTTTGATAGTAGTCTTCGGCATTAGATAAGATCGAATTATTTTGAACATTTAAACTGATCTGCTGTCTACCTGCTGTAAGAGCAGACTGAGTGTTTTTCCCAACTCTAGAATTATTAGCACCAGTATTAAATACGAACTGATCAAAATGGTTAGATGGAGTTTCTTCGATTATTATTTGCGATACACACTCTTTTGCATTTGCTTTAACCTCGTTATCACCGCCAGAGGTAGGCAAAGGAAGACTGTTGCTCGTCTTATAGATTTGTGCTTCTGAAGCAACTACAGTAAACATATAATGCCAAATATACTTATCACTGGTTTCAATAGCTTGATACCCAGTCGTAGTTAAATCAGCAACAACAGTTTGTGGACTAGTGTATGAAGGCTCTCCACTATTATTTTCAATACACTTAAAAATCAAATAGTCGTCATCTGAACTTCTAATACTAACAATTGAGTTAGACTTTTCTATGTCTACTGTATCGTCATAAGCATCATAGACTGTGCCTGGTGTCCAAGGATTCTCATAGAACATGAATCTAGCATTATCATTATCTATCTTATTGCCGAATATAACCTTTCTTTGAAAATCTCTTTTATCATTTTGTGTATTTTGTATAGTCGGTACATTGTCTATGTTTGACAATGCTCTAGATGCCATTATATAATACTCAGATTCTGGTCTAAGTGCCTGTAGTTGCACTTCAACAATTTTTTTAACCTCTGCTATGTTGCCGCTATCGAGTGCATTGCTAAATGTTGCCGCATTCAAAGCAGTTAACTCAGTTTCAAACCTTGAAGCGAGTACATTATTTTGATTTTTAAAAGAGTTAAACAACTCATGTGTTGTTTCAACTTTAAAATTTTCTGTAATAATTTTTGCCATTATTCTTTCCGTTTAATTAAACTGTTCGTTGTTCTCTCGTACTTGGACCTATTATATAAGGATACTCAGGTAGCGTGAGATTTGAATCTTCAAATGTTAAAAAGTATGCATATGTACCAGACATATAATCTGGAGTCTTACAGTATCTTCCGTTAAACTCGTCAAGTGTTCCTGTCTCTGAAACAGGATTATAAACATAGTCTTCTATAAATGCTCCTGAAGGAACTTCTCCAAAGTTGAAATTTCTTCCTTGAGCTGGAGTTGTTAACTTTTGGTACGAACTTCTCATTCTGACTACAGAACTGAGAGGGTCATTTGGATTCTCAAATCCGTAAGGTCCGTATATAGGATAACCATCAAAAGCAAACCCTATTATCTTAGAGTGGCCAGAAGTCATTGCATCTGATCCACCATGTCTTAACTTATCTGCTCCAAAGTTTCCGGCTACATCTCCTGAACTATAGTAAGAACTAGAATTGAAAAACTTTGTATTTCCAACCATTCCGTTGCTGTAAAATGCTCCACTTCTATATGTATATTTTCCACCCTGATCAGGTTTTCCATCACACGCATCCGTTATGAAGTCGTTGGGTAGTTCGATCTCGTTCCATGTGAAATTCGTTGGCGCACTTTTCAATGATGTGGGCAAACTTCTTATTGCTGATGCCGATGTAAATATAGGAACTCCGTTTGTTGTTATACCTATTGCACTTTGTACATCAGTTCTTACGACTTCAGGATCTCTAGTATTACTTCCTCCTCTATAAGTGAAAGTAAAGCTATAATCTTGATCAAATATAGCATATGATGGAAACTGTCTAGAAGTAGCTCCGTCATTCGAGAAACTATTGCCTATTCCAGCTTTTACTGGATGCGGATCACCGTCTGATGTAATTTTTAATGTTGCCATTCTATTGCTCCTGTATTCCTATCAAAACTGCATCGTCTGCAAGTACAGCAGTTTGTCTTACAAATAAGTGAGGACCTCCAGCTACAGTACTTAGATCAATAGGAACACTTGTGTCTTCACCCTCTGTTGTTCCTTTGGGTGTTTTCGATAACTGAAAAGTATCAGTTGTAACATTTACTGCATAGTAGTATTCGTACTCATCTCGTCTATTCGTGTGTGGTTGTCCTTCTAAGTTGCCAGAACTAGTTCCTTTATATTGGTGATATTGCAATAGCGTATCTTCTTCAAATCCGTGAGCAGATATTGTTACTGTATTCCCACTAATATCACTAGCACTCACTTCAGTTAAAGAGGCCGTTATTTCTGCAAGACCAACTTCTCCCAATTTAATGTCAAGTGGAGTTCCACCAGTAGCGATAGGCTCGGCTTTAAATATTGTTCCTCTTCTTGGCCAAGTTGACTCATTTGCAGACGATACGCTAGTTTCGTCTCCTGAGCGTAGCACATTATTCCAAGCTGAGGCGATTTTAGTTCTGGTGCTAATATTAGATCCTAGCGCATCCATTTCTTTCATGTCCATAGAAGCCACAGTGTTAAGTGTGCCTGTAATAGCAGGTGTCATTCCTTCTCTTGGCTGTATACTGTGTACGATATAATATCTTCCGTCTATTAAGTTATTCGCAGTGGTTGCTAGTTGAGTCACTGAACTTCCATCTGCACTAGTTGTGTAATCATGAATGATATAGTCGTATGGCTGATATGCATCACCAGTGTAGTGCGGACTAACAATTATCGCTTCTTTGAACTCTACTTGACCAGTTCCAAAGTTTGAACCGCCATTGTCTAATCCGTTTACTGAAGCAGTGAACTCTGCTCCTACTTCTACACTTTGTTTTGTCCACTCAATTTCATTAAGATCGTCATATGGTACATCGTCTTCATTCTCAAAATTAAATACTCGTGGTACATATGTAAACGAAAATCCATCAGTAATTCGATCTAATCTTTGCTGTAACTCATCTGTGATTGGGATATTGCCATTAATCATTTTTAATGCTTGAAGCAAAGAGGAGGACCTACCGTCAAGACCGAAAGTTGGAAGAATATCGGCAGGATCATTGTCGGCTGCGTTTAAGAATAATGAATTTGTTGCATATACCCACCACAAATACCATGCTCTTCTTTCAGCAGGATCTCTAAATTGAACAGTTGACCATCCGGCTGAACCTATATTATCAATAGTCAATATGTTGGTCGCACCTAAATTAGATATACCTTTAAATGTATCAGTTTGTAGATCAACACCCAGAGTGTCCCATTGAGCCGGAGTCGTGTTTCCTAAGGAGTGTATCTTATAAGAAACTCCAGATTCAATGGCGTTAACACCTTTAACATTTATAGTAGAAATAGGAACACCGGTAATATTGAATGTTGCTATTTCTAAATTTAGATCATTGCCCATAGCGTTAATACTATTAACTAAAGGCTTACTGAATAGTTTTGTCCCTGCTACTCCAACAGTCTCTTTAATTAAAGGCTCATACCTATCAGGATTTACAATAGACGATATCTCGTATGAATACTCTTGAAAGAAATTATTGTCGTGTAGACTCTTAGACGACTCACTCAAGAAAGATGTTTTAGAACTCCACTTACCACCAGTTTTACCTTGCCCTAAAACTCTAACATTGGCTTCACCAATAATCTTATTATAGTTTGCAGAATTAGGCTCATTGTTCACAATGTCCACAACTTCAAGATCCTTGTATCTATAACCAGTTTTTGTAACTGCTACTCCGTCAACTTGTCCAGTCTGATACAATGCTGTTCCAGAAACCTCTGCGTTCGCTCCCATTGGCTGAGAATTTTGATCTTCGAATATTCTAGAGATAGTTTTCTTCTTCGATCCTATGGTAACAGGAATTGATACTGTGCCTATGTCACTTGCACTTATGTTGGCAACTATAGTGGCTTCATCAGCAGAAGTGAATACTTCATTCTCTATTCCACTTAATGCACCAAGTGTTTGCCAGTCCGCAGAAGAAAGGTTTCCTGTAGATACGATAGCATACTCTTGATTAGGATTCATATTTGTAATACCAATATTACCTTCGAATCCATAAAAACTCAACGGTCTAAAGTAGAAGTCGTTGCCTTCTCTTTTTAAGAATTTTGCTTTAACTTCATACAGCTTCGTAGCACCCGTAGAAAAATCAAAAGTTGTAGTACTATTTTCATAATTCGATCCAACTGTTGTTGATGCTAGTGTCTCTAGGAATATTTCACCGTTACCAGCATCTTCGTGTAATCTATTTCCAGCCTGATTTATTTGAAGATCAGGTATCTGGATATTTTGTGTTATGACATCGCCAACTGAAAGATCAAAGTCAATTGTTTCAAAGTTTAAAACTGTATCTTTTCGATCAAACTTTGTTATACTTGAATTTTCAATAACTACTGCTACATCGTTCTGATAATCTACACCACTATTTAACACATTCAAAGAATTAATAGTGCCTATCTTCAGAGTGATAGGACTAAATGAATCTACGATTCTTGTATTTAAATTTTCAGCACCAGGTCCAGACATTCCATAATCATCGCCTTCAATAACACCATCAGCACCAATATCTAGTTCAGTGCTTGCGAAGTCTCCAATCAAATCTGGAATCACTGTTACAGTTTCGACATTGGTTAAACTGCCTATCTCAAACTCTGATGTGTTGTTTCTCACACCGAAAGATTGAAGAGGTATGCTATCAAGAAAAACTTTTGACTCTAACTCTCCAGCAACCACAGAAGAATCGTATCTAGCTAGATCACCTCTGTATCGTCTAAACGAGAAAGTCGGACTAATAAGTGATGGATAATCAATCGCCACACCAGACTTATCTCTTATTCTCTTACCAGGAGTATTAGATGCTGTGTGTATCGCTGGACTATCAAATCTAAGTCTATTTAAATGAAAGTTTGTTAGTTCGGTATCAGTGTATGATGGAAATCCATCGCTTGCTGTAGCAGAAACCACAGCTAATTTATTTATAGAGGTACTTTGCGAGAAGTCAAGAGTCTGATTTGCGACAAAAATAAATCCTTCATTTGATTGACTGCCAGAATGATAAGAAGAGAACTGAGTAGATTTATTATTATCATATATCATATATCTCTGGCCAGCTGTTATGCTGGTCTGCACATTAGGTAATTCAACTGTGCCTACTTTAGGTCGACCTATCGTCATCTGAGGATAGTAACCAACTTTTGAAAGTGCTAATAAAGCGCCTTCAAAGAAACTTCTCCACTGATCTCTTTCAGCAGTACTAATGTCATCATTGTCATAAATGCTTCCGCTAAAGACTGGAAACTTACCAGTCAAGTTCATCACATTAAGATATTCTTGAAGCACTTGTCTACTACCTGTACCTAAAGTAGAGACTGTAATTTCATCATAATCGTCAGCAGTACTAGGATCTGAATCAGAATTAAAAAGAAATCCTAAATTATCAATGTCAGCATCACCGCTAGGTTGTGTGGTAAATGCTTGATTCTTTTTCTGTAGTGCTTTCCAAATGTATCTATGCTCTGATGGCATAAACGCAGGAGTAACAGTTAGTGATGATGCCGCATCATTGTATGCTGTGTATGCGGCATTTCTCATACTCTCAATGAAGATATTTGTAGGCGCAGAACCTGAATTGGGACCACCAACAGGACTCGCTACTTGATTTAAGAAAGTGCTTACAGTATTAAAGTCATCACTGTAGAGGAATATGAGGGGGTGATTATATTCGATTACTTTAGCAGAACCTGTGAGTGTATATTTAAGGGAACTCAAGCCGCCAGTAGGTGTGTATGAAACGAGATCACCGTTTGCTATAATCACATCGCCTCGTTTGATGTCTTTTGCTTCACCGCTCAACACCATCACTTGGTTACTTACACCAATATCGTTTTTAACAGTGAGAGTCGTAGTACTAGGATCAACATATCCAAAGCCGCCATCGATAATCTGAAAATCAATCACACCCGTTGTTGTAGAACTAATTTCAGTAACTCTTCCTTCTGCCTCTACACCAACACTTCGTGATAGAAGTTTAACTTTGTCACCTACTGCTTGGTCAGGCAGTCTACTTACACCCTGTGTCTTGACTTCAACTGCACTCATTGAACCCTTGATAAGTCTTCCAACATTACTTACAGATTCAGTACCATCAGCCCTAGTCGTTACAACTTGAATACCATCATCAGTACTGAAAGAGCCTGCAATGTTAGATAGATAAACAATAGGCACTAATGCACCATCAAAGTTAACAAAGATTACTTCATCAATAAACGCACTTGCAAGAGACACATCGCCTCGTATTCTCATTCCCTTTTCGACAGGATATTCATCAACAGTAAACACTGATTTCATTTCTAAGTAAGCATCACCACCCCAGATCGAATCAGACGGGCGTAGAATAGATGTGCTTGGATAGAATACTTCGATGTCTTCATCAAAGAACATACGGAACAATAACTCAAGACTTTCCTGTGTACCCTTTCTGCGGTACACATCTTGAATGTGTTTAATGATATATCTTACATCAAGTTTTGTATCAATAGGTAGATCAGCAAGAAACTTTTTCTTGTAATAGATTAAAAATGTAGATAGTGTCGTATCAATATCACGAAGTTTAGGAATGTTACGATCATTCTTCTCATCAAGATGCTCATAATATGCCTGCACAAAAGATACAAGAAAGTCTCCATCTTCTTGATAGATCGCAGGAAATTGTTGACTTATTCCCGAATAGACGGCATCTCTTATATCTACTGGCATATTAACTCTCTAGTGGTTGAGCAGATACAGTGATGTCTTGACCTCGAATCACAAGAATACGATCCTTAGGTGGTCTAATATCCTTATCTACTGTGTTTGCAACAAACTTAATTGCATTATTCTGGAACGAACTGATATTAAGATTTGACAACTTAACAGCACCTGTTGTATAATCAACTGTACCAACCGAAGACTTAAACACTGATAAAGCATCTGCTTCTGCTGTTACAAGCATGATATTACCCTGACCATCATCTTGTGCTGATACTAATGTACCATCTACTGTAAACTTAGTTGACTCTACAGCAGGCTTGAATGTATCAAAGCCAAGAGAAGCATCAAACGGATAAGGTTGTACAAGTGCAGTCTCAAACGAGAACGATGGACTTGTTGCAAAGTTCAATACAGGTACATACTCAATGATAGGCTTACTTACGATATCAGTCGATACAATTGATACATCAAGACCATCTAGATAAGCCGCAAGTCTTGACTGTCTTAATGTCTTATTGAAGTCATTTAGATTCTTATTATTATAGTCAATGATACCTGCATTCACTTCAGACTGTATCTGTGCCGCACTCTTATCAGTTAAGTTGGCATCATATACAACCTTAACAACCTGATTCACATACAAGAACTTAGCAACAACAAACACTGGCTCAATTGTCAATGGAGTTTTATCACGAAGATAAGTTCTAAAGTTTGCAATCTCATAGTCAGCCGCACCTTCACCACCAGTCACATCAACAGAGATAATCACCTTACCAAACTGAGGTGGATCAACTTCATCACCACCGTATACACTAATTGCTTGAATGTTTGGAAATCTAGCACGAAGCAGAGTCTCATAGTCTCGTTTCGTTACTGCTCTTTCTTGAATCTGTAAAGCCTTTGGAGCAAACTTCCGTATAGACTCAATGTCCTCCGCCAAAGTTCCGCCATTTGTTTGACTTGTAAGCGTTACTGAAATCGAAGAAGCTCCGCCAAAGTTACCTAGTGTCAGACTCTGTACACCATTTGCGGAAGGGCCAGAACTGACTCGATAGGTCGCTATGATTGAATCAGTGATCGTAGGTTGTACACCAAATTTATTCTGTCCAAACTGGATAGAGTACTTACCATCATTCTCTGGTTGTAGGTAGAATACTTTATCTTCTGCACCCACACCAAAGATATCGCTTCTATATGTGTATGTCTCACCATTGACCTTAAGTGTAAGGCTTCTTGTATCAATTGTAGCATTTGATAGTATTGTATCTGTGATTGATAGAGTCTCGCTAATATTACGACCCTCGAATACTGTAACACCATCTACGGTATATACTGTATCGTTCTGTGCAGTTCTTACAGCATTATATGCTTGTTCAGTAATGAAGTTATATGTCTTATTACCACAGCGACCAATGAATACAGTACCTGCAGGTATACTAAAGTAGTTAGACCTAAAGTCAGGTGCTACAACACGAATAGATACTTTTGTAGATGAACTTCTTTGAGATGTAGGTAAATAGTTTAATTCTTTTGCATGAGATACTACACTGTTTCTTTGGCTTGCACTATCAAGGAACATCTCTGAGATGGCCATGTTATAGTAGAAACTATTATAGTAGGTATTATACGATAGTACATCTAACAATACATTCATGTTAGATCCTTCGTAGTCAAAGTCTTTGAACTTGTCTTGATTCTTTAGAAAGGTCTTGAGTGCTTCCTTAGTTTCATTGAAGTCCATATTTGTAATTGGTGACAAGTCTGCCATGTTATCTTACCCTATTAAGATCGATTGTAACTGATGAGAGTGTTGTAGTATTTATTACAGAGAATACAACCTTCACTTTCAAGTCGTTAGTGTCTATATTGGCCAATACTTGTACTTCTTTTACAATACACCTTGGCTCATATGTTCGTAGTGTAGACTTGATATTCTGCTCTAATATGAGTATTGTATTGGGATCAATGTTCTCGAATAGAGAGCCTCGAATATCACAGCCTATGTTTGGTTGCATGAGTCTTTCACCACGATCAGTCATCACAAGATTCTTAATGCTTTCTTTTACTGCATTCTCATTAATGACACGAGATATATCAGCACGACCAGGCACTTGCTCTAGATTCTTTTTGAAATCAGAGAAAAATTCTTGTGATCGTGTTCGTGGTGTTAAAGCCATTTGTTATACCTTTTATAGTGTATTTATACTAATTGTCGGGCCTGAATAAACTAAATGGTGCAGGTTGTGTCTCTTCAAGAGTTACACCAAGTATGCTATTGTTATCTGTAAAGCTAAATGTACCATCATTCTCTTCTTTTTCTACATGAGTAGACTTATCAAAGAATCTAAACCCTTCGTCTGGTTCCATCTTTCTTCTATAGCCATCTTCTCTATGCTTTCTCATCATGGTCTGATACTGAATTAACTCAGTCGTACCTTCACCAAACTGTTGCTCTGTCTTAAATCGTGAGTCATTGGTATCTGCTACATAGCCTTCTCTATTACCTACATGAAGCACAAGAAAGTCTCTTGCTACACCAATACCAGTAAAGCCTGCTCTACTCGCCGCAATGATTGTCTTATCTCTATTCTCTTCAGTCACTTTTAACTCTACAGCAAAGCCTGAATACTTATGATGGTATCCTGCACTACCTTGTCTTCGTACTGCTGTTGCTTGATTTCTATTTCTTCTTGTAGTAGGAGTTACAACACCTTGTTGAAGTTCATACTTCTGGCCAGTCTGATCTGATATACGAAGCAACTTAGCAAGTACACTTGTGTCTATCTTCTGCCATTGGTCACCATCAATGACTCTATCACTCCATGTAATCATTCGCCCTGGTCCAAGACCTGTCTCACTCATGGCATTAATTGCTTTTGTCTCTTGAGCAGTAATCGTTGGTGAAGTCACATAGTCTATATTCGTAGGTACAGATAGTTCACCAGTAGAAGGATCTACATAGCCTAAATCACCTGGTTGTCTATACTTCACGATATCATCAAATTTTGTACCACGGCGAGTTTGTTTTGCTACTTTCTCTACATACCTATTTGGATTATTATCACCAGTGAGTTCATTCATATTCTTGGTAACTTCTTCTTTCACTTCTTCAGCAATTTCTTTTGTAACTCGTACAGCACCAGCATCTTCTGCTTTCTTCTGCTCTATTTTGTCCATGGCGTCAAGCACTTTCTTCTCTTGCTCTACTACCTTAGCGACTTCAGCAACCTCATTAGCAGGTGCAAAGAGAACGGCCATGATGGTTTCTGTTAGATTACACAGTATATACATGATGTTTTGTACATTGGCCAGTGTAGGTCTTTCGAAGTTTGCAATCATTTCAGCAATAAACTTGTCGAAATTCTCTTTCATTTTCTTGATATTTTCTTTCGAGAAGAAGTCTTTGATCTCATTTTCGATCTTTGTAAGCTGGGCAAGTATCTTATCACCCGCTTTACCTATTGCAGTAGCGATGTCTTCAATCGCTTTATTAATGGCATCTCGTACTTTTTTCTCTATTTTTTCGATCAATTTGTCAATGGTCTCAAGCAATTTATTCTTCATTTCTTCTAATGTAAGTGTCTGAGCCTTAGAAATTGCAAGTTTCTTGAGGTCAAAATCGTCTAGTTTAAGCCCATTTAGCTTGGCTATAGTCGAATCAATCAGTGAAAATAGACCCATAAGTTCCATAAGTGTGTTGCCAAATGACCCACATAGACCCTCACTGATCGATTTTCCTAGATTGGCCTCATAGAAAAAGTCAAGATCATCAAGCGTTTCAATCAATACAGCATTGTTTAAAGTACCTGTATAGCCATTAATTGCAGATAAAACATTGACAGTATTGATATTATTTGTTATAATATAGTCTGCAACTTCCGTATATGTAAGCGGGAATTGTTTAAATCTTGCATCTAATGTAGGGTATCCAGAGAGGTCACTTACATCTAATATGTTGTTTAACTGGTCTGTAATGTCGATTATCGTCTGTCTATCAGCCGCTAATTCGAGTGGATCAGTCTGTGTAAGTAAGGCTGAAAAGTCAATGTCCACGATAGGATTGGTCAATACAGAAGTATGACCAGATATCGGGGTTGTATTTGTACATTCTATAGACATTTATTTTACTCTTTTTGTTGACAAAAGGATAATTTGTGTTATAATAGTAGTGGCAAGTACCTGTTTTATTCCATCCCACCTAGTATATTTATTCGTCATCATTCGATCCCATGAGTCCAGTAAGACCTTGCCACCATCTTGATACTTTTGCTTTCAGTGTGGGGGTGACTGTGTTTGTGATCTCTTGAGGCTTGACAACCTTCGCTATCTCTAGTGATATATTAGGCACTTTCTGTGTTAACGCCATACCAACAGCAGTTTGTGCCGCTTTTGATGCTACAATAGTACCAAATGAAGCACCTGATGTAAGAGCAGATGTGCCATTACCAATATTAACGAGTGTGCCGTCTAAATTCGTAATACCACCAGCACCTATTCCAAGTTGGGCATTGGCATATATATCTACAGTAGAGACTGAATTGATACCTATGGGTCCTGCAGAACTAATACCAAGCCCTAATAGCGATTCAAGATTCAATGTCGTTGATGTGTTCACTCGTATTGGAGCAGGACTATATATGTCGATACCAAGATGACCTACATCTGGCACAGGAAGAAGTTGTGATGATATCGCTGGAGTACCTGTACTGTGTATTTTCGTATAAGAAATACTGTATAAGTTCGTCTTATAGGAGTCAACATGGAAGTCACCCCCATCTCCAGCTATATTACCAGGCATTAAGCACTTGAAGTACATACCACCTAGTGTCGTTAATGCTTTGAGGTTTGTATTCGCAACCATGTTAATATCATCAGCAGTCGCAAAGAGTCCAATACCACCACCTGATACATTGACTTTTACACCAGCATTTAGATTAATATTACGAGAGGCACGAACATTAAAGTCAGTACATTCGATATCTAATCGACCATTGACTGTAACTTTACCTTGTTTACCTACCTTGAGAGTATAGTCTTCGTCAATCGAATTATGAGAAGAACCTCTTACATAGGTTGACTCAACACCCTGCGTTGAGTTATACTTATCACCAAAGGCTTTCACAAAGATTGTTCCATTGGGATCTATTTGAAATACAGAACCTGATGAATGGCTAATTAAGAAGTAATCTGATCCCGATCCATCTTTTCCTGATCCTAATACAATAAAGTTATCTCCATCAGAACTCTTAATCACTCTATTGTTATAGTTGTTCTGTGGCATCATAATAGGTGGCTCATCAAAGGTCTCACCATCTGCCTGAGGTATCTCTGTATTCGCAAAGACTCGTTGAGCAAGTGTCTGGCCCTGGCTAGCTCCTTCACCACCTTGATATCGATGTAGATCAGGCTTACCAAACTCATTCACTGCTTCAGGCGGTAAATAACCATCTTCGCCAGGCTCACCACTACCCGCAGGCATCTGGAGATGCTGACCAGGCAATCTTCCCATAATCATAGGCTGTTGTGCTTCATTACCATCTATAAAGAAACCAAATACCCATTCACCTACATTAGGAATGACTGGTGATTGTCCATACGATCCATCTAATACAGTCGCCCATGGTAAGTGATCAGTAGGAACATTATCAGCATCAACTGAACTATTTCTCGGTGGATGTATACCAAACGCTCTTACTTTCACTCTACCATTATTCGTAAGGTCATTGTTTGCTTCAACAACTCCCACGAAGTAAAGCAGATTACTAAAACCACTCATTACTTATTCCCCATATACAAATAGATTGTGTAAGTGATTGATATCACTAATAATATTCCAATTAAATCATTCACGATAAGCCACCCTTTGTTAATCGAAGAGACTGCTTATAAGTATCACCACTAAAGCTATGGTTAATCGACATCACCATATACCTACCACTTCTCTGTGTATCAGTCTCTCTGGTACCCGCTACAGTATTACTAAACTTATATAGGTCAAGATTAATCGTCATCCCAGGATACAATTCCAACCTGCCATGTATATCCACACTAAATGAATTAAGGCCTAGATGATAATCGACCACAGGCTTCGTTGTATAGTTCTCATAGAAGTGCTGATAGGGTCGATTCTTCTCTCCTCTCACCAGGCCAATCTGCGGAAAGTCCGTTACCAGCGTAGTTTCAGGTGCTAATGCAGTAGACATATAGGCATCAAGGAACTCCTGTGAATGCGTTAGCTTTGTAGGCTGTGGAGTTTTGTAGTCCTTATACTCGCTTGTGTAGTCGTATTGGCGTGAGATGCGGGTCCTATTCACGATATCAAGTTCGGACACAGTTCTGCGGTACCCACCATCCTTCATTTCAGCAAAGGTGTCCGCCTTCTTACCATAGGACACAGAAGATATAGACTGTTGAGCCTTCATCTGGCCTGGGCCTGTGTTGTCATTTAGAGTGCTGTAATTAAAAAAAAGCTGGTTTTTAAGTGATGCTGTTTTGACGCCCAAATCGCTGTATTTTCCGATGAGGTACTCGTGCGTACAGAAAAAATACTTCTCTCTTGTCTCAAAGAATCTATATAAAGAGGATTTAGAATTTGCGCTGTATGCTCTTCTAGATAAAAATTGCATTGCGGCATCGGGTCTTAGATTAGGTATGACTAAAGTTTGCTCTCCATCTGTATCTTCTATCTCTATCTCTTTCTTACTATTAGAATAATACTCATTAAAGAGAGTAGATACCATATCGCTGATCTTTTGTTTACCAAATGATCTTTTAATTTCTTTTGTATCGCTGTTTAGTTTATCTACCGTAGTGAAGTCAAGTGTGTATTTCATCATACGATCATTGGCTGAGTTCTCGGGAGCGATATTATCTACACAATATACAATAAAATCATAAGATTTTGTCTCTCCATAGAAGTCTGTCACTACGATTTGTAATGATTCTTCTCCTCTAATGGGAACATCTTCTAATAGATTATTACTTTCTTGTATTGTAAGCCTGCCAGAGATATATGGACTGTCAATGCTTTCTTTCATTGTAAAATTGACCACCACCTTTGTGATGTCAATATAGTCTTGCATATTCTTTTGGCTTGGTGTTTCTTCACCTGAGAATAATGGCCGTAGTTTCACAGACCTTAGGGTGAAGAATCCAGCTTGGGCTAGCTTTCTAGTCATTTAATACACTCGATAATTGGTCATCAAGAAGAGGTAGAAGTGATTTATTCACAAGAACTATCGTGCGGCGGCTCTCGTTGAGAGAAAATTCATAGTCATATGTGCGGACTGGGTAGTATTCTGCTTTCTCGGTTGGCGAGGAATTGAGATATGATGCACGATTTAAAGTAATATTAGGATCGGAATGCGACTGATAGTACTCGATGTTTGCACCGATTGTGCTATTTTTTGTCCACTCTAGTACTGCATCACCTGTTGTACCTGCTCTTTCTGCATATTGTACTTTAATATATTCATTTAATTCTTTTTCTGTCTTAGGCCATTGTGAATAAGGATCAATTATATTATTTGCGAGAAGCACTAACCAACTGTACTCGACTGAATCGTAATAATAAAACGATACATCTTCAGGCCTTTCTCCCTCTTCGACTGTATAATTCATATAGGCAAGAGCATTTTGCTCAACTAACTTATCAAGATTGGCCTTACGAGTAATATCTAGAAGAGGTGTGCCATTAAAATCTGTAGTAGGAAATGATGAGAAATACATGATTAATTTGCCTCTAATGTAACGCCTTCAATGCCTGATGGATTTGTACCAGCGATCTGGGCATCAGTAAATCCTTGGGCTTGTAGTTCGGCTTTTGTTGTGATTCGTGTTTCTGTAGATCCATCTGGTAATGTTTTAATGATTGATACCTCATCAGAACTTCGAGTTACTGAATCAACAGGTAATTGTCCTGTAGGTAGGTCAGCGACTGTTGCATCATACTCAGGTGATTCACCATCCTGTCGATTAGGATTAAATAATGCATCTTCTATTTTCTCACTGATTGCTTCTTCTAATAAATCAGACGGCGCATTATCGTCAGCAGTATGAATAAATGCTTCATTTAATGTCATTGTAATTCTTACAGCCGATGGTCTACCACCTTTTTGTATTGCAACACCATTTGGTGTATAATCTACACTTAATTGTGAGATCATTGAAGTCTTAAATCTGAGATAATATGATTGATCGACACCCATTAAAAAGATATTTACCATCGCAGGATATCTTAATATACCACGATCTATTGCTTGCGCTCCTGTTTCAGCATTATCACCAAGAGGAGATGTTGTTTTAGGCAGTACCATTCGTTGCAGAGTACGAATAATTGTTTTTAATTGTCGTGATTCTTCTTCACTTTCAGGTGATAATAACCACTCTAGTGAGTGTACTTTGAGGTCGACACCTTTAAATACAAGAGTCGCAAAAGGATTAATTGCTGTACCACGACCTACACCAATACCATTTCCGATATCTGGTGTAATTGATGCTAGACCTGCTGTTGTAAGGAATCCCACACCATCTGCGAGTGTATTTGCTCCTTCAACAAGTGCGTCTTTTGCGCCTTCTGTGCCTTTAAATACACCACTAATCGCATTATATGCGGCTGTGCCTGATTCTTTTAATTGGTCAGTGAGTGTAGCGGCCACATTTTGAGCATCTTCTGGTCGACCTGCTAATTGGGCTGCGGTAGTACCGATCAATCCAAGTTCGTCACCCCCAACATTAATTTTAAAATTGTCTTGGATTTGTTTAGGTAAAGGTAACATTATCTCAGCAAGGCGTTTTTCTTCAGAGCCTTTTGTGCCACCGTAAGTATATTCAAAGAAGCGCATTAGCGTTCCATGTGAGCCTAAGTTCTTGGGAAAAGTCATTACACTTGAAGGACCTCTTTGCTCAACCTTTCGTCTCGCCATTGCTTCGAGTGGACTTGTTTTAAGTAATCCTTGTGTCATCTCTGAACCTTTATATAAATAATAAGTTAGTCTATGTTGATTATTTATATGTATTGGAGATATTGTGCCTAATTATTATCAGGGTCGATTTAAGCCTCGTAATCCCGAGAAGTATAAGGGTGACCCAACAAATATAATTTATAGAAGTGGCTGGGAACTCAAGTTGATGTCTTATCTAGATAAGCATCCTCATGTGGTTAAATGGAATAGCGAAGAGATCGTTATACCTTATCGTTCACCTATTGATGGAAAGATGCACAGATATTTTCCAGACTTTTATGTGGAACAGATAAATAGACAGAAGAAGAAAGAAAAAGTGCTAATAGAGGTGAAGCCTTATGCTCAAACAAAACCTCCAAAGGTACAAAATACTAAGAAAAATAAGCCTACTAAGCGTTATATAAATGAAGTTAAGACTTGGGGTATTAATTCAGCTAAATGGAATGCGGCTGAAGAGTTCTGTAAAGATAGAGGCTATATTTTTAAAATTATTACTGAAAATGATTTAGGTATAAAATAATGTATGATTATAAATGTAAAGTAGTTAAGGTAGTAGATGGTGACACTGTAGATGTGGACATCGATCTGGGCTTTGGTATCTGGATGAGAAATGAAAGAGTTCGCATTATGGGCATTGACACGCCTGAATCAAGAACAAGAGATTTAGTAGAGAAGAAGTTTGGTCTAGCGGCAAAGGATCGTTTGATACAGCTACTAGGTGAGAAACCAGTATTGCGTACACAAATCGCAAGAAATGGCGAAGATATGAAGGGTAAGTTTGGTCGTATTCTTGGTGATTTTGATGTGTATGATGCTAAGACTGACTCATGGCGACCAGTTACTAAGGTTATGATTGAAGAAGGTCATGCTGTTGATTATTATGGTGGCTCAAAAGAAGAGATTCAAGAAGCACATATGCTCAATAGACAAAGATTAATTGAAGAAGGCGTAGTAATTCTCTAATGGCTGTACTCTTTGACGACATTTTAAATAAAGGCATCAGGCAGGGTAAAATACCTGCTCGTACCTCTACAGCACGAAATTGGTATCGTGATACTGCTAAAGATTATAGGAATGTCAAAGAGAATGATTTCTTTGGTAAGAAAGGCGACAAGAATAGAATGACTTCTATGCCTCTTGTTGGATCAATGTATATGTATGGATATACAGCAAAGACTAGAGATAAGCTACCGTATTATGATAGAATGCCTCTGATCTTTCCATATAGAAAAGTAAAGGGTGGATTCTACGGATTAAATATGCATTATTTGCCATTACCACTTCGTGCCAAGTTGATGGATGCTCTATATGAAACAGCAAATAATAAGCAGTATGACGAAACAACAAGACTAAAACTTAGCTATAAGATATTAGATGATGCCGCTAAGTTTAAAGAATTCAGACCGTGCATAAAAAGATATTTAACGAAGCAAGTACAGACTAGGTTTATGTACATATATCCATCAGAATGGGATATAGCACTATTCTTGCCAACAGAAAGATTTGTTGGAGCATCGAAAGCGACAGTCTTTGCTGATTCAAGAAGAAAAATTACATAGGAATAAAAAATGTCATTTAACATAGCAGACTTTAACTCAAAATTATCGCAACATGGTGGATTATCTAAAAGTAATCTATTCTTTGCTCGAATAAACATACCTCAAGCACTAATCAATGAGTTTGTAGATATACCTGTATCAAGAGATTTAGAATTTTTCTGTAAGAGTGTTACTTTACCTGGATTCGACCTTGAAACGGCTGATGTTCAGCCTCAGGGATTTGGACCAGTTGTTCGTAGACCCCAAGGAATGAACTTTCCTGTAATGCCGTGTATCTTTTTTGTAGACTCAAATTTTGGCATTATGAAGTTCTTTCACAGATGGATGCAAGCAGTCGTAAACTACGATAGAAGTGGCGGTAACTTCGGAGCAGTAAACGGAGCATTACCATTCGAGATGGGCTACAAGAGCGAATATGCTACTACAATGGATGTTGCAGTATTCTCTCAAAATTCAAGAAGAGTTGAATATGTGTATAATTTCTCGGGCTTATATCCAGTAAATACAGGAACACAAGAGACTGATTGGTCAACTCAAGGCGAAGTTATGACTATGGCTGTAGGTTTCTCTTATGATCAATTAAAGGTTACTGGTTCTGAATCAGGCAAAGTTGAATCAGAAAACGGATCAACAGCAGGCAGAATGCTCAGATGGTTCAACACTATTAACCAAACAGTGAATGCGATAGAAGCGTTCAGAAAACCAACTGATATTCAAGATTCAATTAATAACCTACAGACAGTGAACACAATATATAATTCATTTAAATAATTCTATAATATAGGAGAAGTGAGATGGCATTACCGAAGATAGACCTTCCTTTATTCGAGGTCAAATTATATTCAACGGGTGAGACAGTACAATATAGACCTTTTACAGTAAAGGAAGAAAAGGTCTTACTAATGGCTCAAGAATCTGGCGATAATAAGCAAATGATTCTGGCAATGAAACAGATTGCAGGAAATTGTTGCCCAAATATTGATATTGAAAGCATACCGATGTTTGATCTTGAATATTTGATGTTGCAGTTAAGATCAAAATCTGTGAACAATGAGATTACTTTTACTGTTCAAGATGAAGAGACTCAACAGCCGGTTGAGTTAACGCTTGATGTAGATAATATTAAGGTACATATTCCTGAAGATCATAGCAAGAAAATTGATGTATCAGATAATGTGTATCTAATGATGAGATATCCTACACTAGAAGAAGTAGGAATGTTTCTTGAGTTAGTTAACTTAGATGGCACCGAAGAAGAAAACAATGAGAAGGCTGCCGATATTCTCTACGGAGTTATGATCTCTTGTATAGACAGTGTAGTGAATGGTGATGAAGTAGAAAAACTAAGCGAGTATACTCCAGAAGAAATACAAGAATTTGTTGATACTCTGCCTGGCGGCACTATCGAATCGTTGAAGAAATTCTTTGAGACTGTGCCTCAATTAAAATATGAAGCAAAGTATACCAACTCTGCAGGCAATGAGAAGACGATAAAACTAGAGGGAACTGAAACTTTTTTTCTCTAATGTTGAGTCATATTAGTCTGGGAGCGTACTATAAATTGATGTTCTCAATGGCTCAACATCATAAATACAGTATAAGCGACTTAGAAAATATTTTGCCTTTTGAGAGAGATTTATACGCTGAAATGTTAGTCGAGTTCATTGATGAGCAAAGTAAAAAACAACAATAACGGAGTAAATGATGAGTGAAGAAACAAAAGCAGAAGTGTTTCACCCTGCTGATACAAACGGTGATGGAAAGGTGTCTAAAGACGAAGAGCAGTTATATCTTGAGTTTAGGCGCAAAGAATTAGAAGATGCAGATGCTATGCGTGATGCACAGCGCAACATGACATGGTTTGCTCTTGGTGGTTTGTTGTTATACCCATTCGCTGTTGTTCTAGCATCTCTTGTAGGTCTAGATCAAGCACAGAAAACATTAGGCGATATGGCACCAACATACTTTGTTGCTGTTGCTGGTATCGTAGCCGCATTCTTTGGCACACAGAACTTCGGCAAGAAGAAATAGGAGTAGATTATGGAAGCACCACTAGAAGCATGGAATAACTTATCATATTTCGATGGTATAATGTTCACAGTTTGGTTGGGCATATTGTACTACGGAAAGAATTTAATCGATCAATGGTTCGGAAAATAAAAACAAATGGCTGATAGAGACCCCGCAACAGAAGAAGCCCGTCATCAAGAGATGATGGCCCTTTTAGGTGCCATAGGCACTACTATGGCCGAACAAACTGGCGTTCTAACGGATATCAAAACGGATCAAAGCGAAGCTAACGAAGATGATGAAGAAGCAAGAAAAAAAGCCGCTCGTGATGCTAAGAAAGAGAGCGTAACTGAAGAAGATGGCAAGAAAGGATCAGGATTATTTGCCGGAGTTAAGGGTGCTGTAGCCGCCGAGGGTGGCAAACTGAAGATGGCCAAGAAGCTAGGAATAGCGGCCGCATTGCTACCATTCCTTGACGGATTTCTTGGTAGCATGATTGATGACATCAAAGAATCTCTTTTCCCAAGTAGTGATCCTGACGGCAAAAAAGATCAAAAATCATTAATAGAAAGAAGCGTAGGTAAAGGTGGACTGTTTGCCCTAATCGGTGGGTTCATTAACAAGAGACTTATAATACCTGGTTTCTTCATGGGTGTCTTTAATGAAGTATTCAAAGACATGGAGAACAATAAGTATCTCGAAAAGACTGGACTAACTCCGGAACAGCAAAAGTCCCTAGGTCTGGCAATGTCTGGTGCTTTAGGTCTTGCAGTTCCTAGACTAGTTACAAAGACTGTACCTGGATTAGTCAGAAGTACTGTACAAGGAGCGAATCAATTTGGTCAAGCGGCTGCCGCTCAGAGGGCATTAACAACAAATGCCGCAACAGGAGTTACTGGTCAAGCAGGTAGAACAGTTCCAACTGGAATGAGAGTAAACAGTGCTGGTAGAGTTGTTAACGCAACTACAGGAAGATTTACCTCTGTTGCTGATCTTGAAAAAGCAATGAAGGCTCAAAAGAGAGCGGCAAAATTAGCAAAATATGCTAAGTTCTTTAAATTCTTGAAAGGTGGAGCATTAGCAATCTTACCATCTTTATTCGATGTAGCGATGGCAATCTATAATGATGCACCAGAAGATGAAGTTAAGAAACAGTTGTCTGGAGTTCTAGGTGCCGCAGGTGGCTTTGCTATTGGTGCATTAGGTGGTAGCGCATTAGGTACTGCTATATTCCCTGGAGTTGGTAGTGCAATTGGATTGTTCTTAGGTGGTACTGCAGGTGCTCTAGGCGGTGAAAAACTTATTGAGATGATTACTGGTTCTTTACTAAGTGGTCAAGACCTTGATGCAGATAAATTTAAAGGAAATGCTGGAGCAAAAAGAAGAGCGCAAAGACAGGCTGCGAAAAATAGAGCCAAAGGAATAACTCCTGATCAAGCGATGGGACAACTAGATGCTTTGGCCGCTAAATCGACTGGTACTACAGGAACTCCTAATATTACACCAGCCGCAGAAGCTGGTCTAGAAGCACAAACAGAAAAAATGACAACTCCTTCAGGTGGATTTATCGATTCTTCAATGCAGAATATGATCAATAATGCACTCGTTGGTGGCAATACAAACAATCAAACAAATGTTGGTGGATCAAGTACTACATTTAACATAGTAAACGGTTCTAATAGTTCACTAAGTAACGCACCGCATTTACCTGTTCCTCAAGGCTTCTAATCAATATCTCTTTTCTTGCGAGTCAGTGTAGTTTCTACATCGTCTTGCTTGAGAAGTTCTTCAAGTTCTTCTACTGAAACATAGTCTAAGTCCCAGTGATTACAGATATCGTTGCGATATCTCGTATGATTCTTATCAGACGATTTCGATTTCTTTCTGTTAAAATAATCTTTCAAACGGTCGCTAATTTGCATATAAACCTCTCGCTATTTTATAGACAAAAAAAGGGGCGCATCCTTGCACCCCATAAACCCTAGATTGAGTTTTGACCAATCACCTTAGTCTTCCGCTAAACTCTTGAAGAAATCAAGAGAGTCATCCGTTGACTCTGATGTGGTTGAGGATGGGGCTTCAGCCTGAGCAACTGCTGGTGCAGATCGCTCTTTAAAGTTTGGCTGAAACTCCATCCCCGCATTGCTGTCCTCGGCAGTAGGGCTGGGTGCGTGTGTACTGCCATCAAGTTGGAGAACCTTATGCAATTTTGCTTTCAGTTCAGCATAGGACTTGAAGTTTTTAGGATCAACAATTTCTTGAAGGGAATGTTGCTTATTCCATACTGCTTCCATATCTTCGTCAGACAATTCACCTTCTGAGGAAGCGATTGGAGCAGGTGAAGCAAACTCAGACTTGTCGTAGTTGCGATAGCCTTCTACTTGACGAATCTTTAGTTTGAAGTCAGCACCTTCCCAAAAGTCGAATGGGTTGATTGGATCTTCGTCAGCGAACTGAGGATTCATAGCATCGTTCAGTTTGTCGAAGATTTTCTTACCAAATTTATACAAATAAACTTGACCTTCACGAGAAGGATTTGATGGGTCAGATACGACCATTACATTAGCAACATAGCTAAGACGGCGTTTCTGTTTACGAGCAATCTCTTTGTCTTCATCGTGACCAGAGTTCCACAACTGAGAGTTATACTCAGATACTGGATCGTCTTGACTTAGAGTTGTTAGAGACTTCTCGATGTACCAACCACCTGGTCCTTGAAAGCCATGATCCCAATAGCGAACA